>JAEIGA010020493.1_pt1 | contig 10084 bp, 9 predicted proteins | sample 9270691 | NCBI WGS metagenome assembly JAEIGA01 (sample SAMN17057246, study PRJNA624740) | gut metagenome | biome: biome; isolation source: fecal sample | host: Bos grunniens | place: China: Xizang | collected 2019
CAGGACTATCCATATGGTAAGTTGTCGGGTCGTAACTTGGAGGATATCGTGACTGAGACACGCGAGTTGGATGGACAACAAGAGAAAAAGCATAGTTTTGACTTCGCGTTGTGGAAGAAAGCGGCGCCTGAGCATATCATGCACTGGCCTAGCCCATGGAGCGAGGGTTTTCCAGGTTGGCATATGGAGTGCTCTGCGATGGGTACAAAGTATTTGGGCGAAGAATTCGATATTCACGGCGGCGGTATGGACTTGATGTTCCCTCATCACGAGGCTGAGATTGCACAAAGTTGCGCTGCCTTGGGTAAGGAGAGCGTGCGCTATTGGATGCACAATAATATGATTACCATTGCGGGTAAGAAGATGGGTAAGAGTTATAATAACTTCATTACTTTGGAACAGTTCTTTGCAGGTAAGCATGAGTTATTGGAGCAGCCATTTAGCCCGATGACAATCCGCTTTTTCATTTTGCAAGCGCACTATCGCTCCACTGTGGACTTCTCTAACGATGCTTTGGTCGCTGCGGAGAAGGGCTTAGCTCGTTTGACGGAGGCATACCAACGCATGATGAAACTCAAGGCTTCTGCAATATCTAGCGTGGAGATAGGAAACCTTCGTGAGCGTTGCCAAGAGGCTATGGACGATGATTTGAACTCACCTATCGTGATTTCGCACTTGTTTGATTCGGCTCGCGCTATTAATACCGTCTTTGACGGCAAGGGTACGATCTCTGAGTCAGACTTGGAGGAATTACGATCTGTATGGAAGACTTATGCGATGGACATCCTAGGTTTGCAATTGGATGGAGATCAAGATGCGGGTGCGGGTATGGACGCGTACAAAGGTGCGGTGGATATGCTGCTGAATATGCGTCTAGAGGCTAAGCGCAATAAGGATTGGGGTACTAGTGATAAGATTCGTAATGCCTTGACTGAGTTGGGCTTTACTATCAAGGATACCAAAGACGGTTTTGAATGGAGTTTGTAAATACAATGAATAAAATTAAATTAGTCCTGCTGTTGGCAGGACTAATTTTTGTTGGTGTTTCTTGCACTCCTAAAGCAAATAACGTATCTGTTGAAATAGTAGAGGATACACTTGTGGCTTATCCTGGTCGCACATTTAGCTATAAGGATAAGTTTCGTGATTTGCAATCTAAGCAGGAACAGGCTGCGCGTGCCATTGGTTTGAAGACCCCGCCGCGAAACCGCCAAGAGGCTACCCAAATGCGTAGTCAATTGGAATTGATACAGACCAACGACTACTATATTGTTGACTCGCTGACGCACTCTATTCCTTATCTAGTGCCTGTTGCAGCGGCAGAATTGGATAGGATAGGAAGGGAGTTCGCGGATATCCTTCAACGTAATGGATTGCCTCATTATCGTTTTTATGTAACAAGTGTTTTGCGTACGAAAGACGATATAAAACATTTGCAGAGGAGTGGTAACATGAATGCTACTACTAACTCTTGTCATAATTATGGGACCACGTTTGATTTGGCATATTATCGTTTTAATAAGGTTACATGCACGCGTGAGTACATGCACCAAGATAATCTAAAACTAGTGTTAGGACAGGTCCTTCTCAATGAACAGCGTGCTGGACGTATCTATGTGAAATATGAACATAAACAGGCTTGTTTTCATATAACGGTCAGAAAGTAAACGGTATGAATGTGTTTTGGTGTAAGATATATGTTTGAGATATGAGTTTTGTGGATTCTTAATAAAAAGGTGGATTTTTGTATGAAAATCCACCTTTTATTTTGGTATTTCGAAAAAAATATTTACCTTTGCGAAATAAATCAATAATGCTATGCAGAACGAAATTCCTTTGATAGATTGCCCGATTGATTATATCTTTGGCGAGGCAAGTGGTAAAGTGTTAAATGAATATATGCGTTTCCCATGTAAAATAAAGTGTGGGGTTTATGCTTTTATGGCGCAAGGAACAGCTCGTGCTACAGTGAATATCACGCAGTATAATTTTAAGGAAAACGATGTGTTATATTTGGCTCCCAATAGTTTTTTTCTAGTGCATGAGTTTAGTGATGATGCGCGTGTGATGTACATTGTGCTTTCTTCTTCGTTTCTAGAAAAGAATGCGTATAGTATTCGTCGTCCTCGTTTAGCCATGATGGATGCCTGTCAGATTGTGCATGCTACAGAGGAACATACAAAGGTTATTTTGCATTTCTCTCAGTTGCTGGAAGAGGCTGTTAATTGTACGCCTAGTATGATTGATTCAGAAAGAATGGTTCATGTATATAATCTAATTCATCTTGTGTTTCATGATTATTTTGTTGCGAATAGTGAAACAAAAATGCAACCGATGGATCGCAAGTCTGAGATATTTCAAGAGTATAGCGAATTGGTGATGAAGCATTATCATGATTGGCATCATGTTGCGGAGTACGCGTCTGCGATGCATATCACGGTGCCTCACCTTTGTTCTACAATCAAACAGGCAAGTTCTCGTACGGCTGGCGATCTCATTGTGGAAGCTATTATTACTGATGCTAAAGCGCAACTAAAATTATCAATATCTCCAATTAAGGAAATCGCAAGTAGTTTGGGGTTTGAGAATGTGGCGTTCTTTAATCGCTTCTTTAAGACCCATACGGGTATCACACCTAAAAACTATCGCAACGGGGAAGACTAACCCTTTTGCAATGAGAATATAGTAATTGGAGTTGATTTGAGGGAAGGGGGATTACATCCCTAGATGTAAACGGAAGCGTATTGCCCACCACGGCGTAGTAGGGTCGTGTAGTTGTGTTAAGCGAAATATTCCATACAACTCGCCGATTCGTAGGATGTTACCTATTCCTATGCCTACTTCTACATATGGGATGTTGAGGGATTGCATGGTGCTAAGCCCAGTTTGAGTGGTAGGAAATGGTAGTATAGATTGGTGATTTTGGCGTAGCCCTCCGTAGGCAATTTTTATTTCTGCTAATTCACGTAAACGGGCGTAGCGTACTCCAGGAATAAGATTAAATAGTACACCTTTGCCGTTCCAATGTGCATGTAATGCAATGTATTGATCTGCAGCGTATTGGAAATTGTTGATAAGAGAGAATCGATATGGGTCGAATGTATGTGATTGGTTACCTGCAAAGTGATATAACAACGGATATGGAACCTTGCCTAATATAAGACCTGCTTGTAGTAAGTAGTTCAATTCTCCTCCTAGACCTAAATCTACATTGTGTCGTAACATCAATTGTATATTTCCATACATTCGATAGGACGGAATATTCGCTAATCGATAACTTCCGAACTCCGCACCTATATATATGACAGGTAGGTGATTGTATATGTGACGGCGATGGAAGTAGGTATCCACTTTGCGTTCGTTGAAACTGATGCGGGCGGAGGCTCCAATTGTGGAGTAGAAAAGTTGGGACTGGCTATTGTAATCGTGGGTGGGTTCTCCATACCCTGTTAGCCCCACCTTAAAATAGGTTTTAGTTTCTAGATAGTTGTTCCAATCGTCATTGAATTCGATGCGTCCCTCTTGTCGCCTTGTCATTGTGTTGTAATGATAGTTCGATTCGGGTGGGAGCCCATGCATGATACGAGTGATGAGATTGATTTGAGGATTAAAAACATTATTTTCTCGGATGTATTCGTAGAAATCATCAACGTCAGAATAGACATATTCATCGCTATATTTGAGGTGCATGATATGTCTACGTTTCGTAGGGAATGCAATGTTGATTTGTCCTAGTCCTTTCCAGGCTCTATCACCAAGTCCGTATGCTACCATTGCTTCAAGGCATAGATTCTTCCATAAGTCTTGGGTGGTTCTAAATGGTAATCCAACACGTAATCCCTCGTGTTTACTATATTTGAAGACATGATGCACTTTTCCTATTTCTACGTATTTCCCAGCTGGAATGCAGCCTGTTTGCAATACATATGCGACGAATTTAGCAGTCTTGAAAAGGAATGTATTGTTTAGACTGTCTAGTGCAGGTAGGATAAGGTCTCTTGGAGGAAGAAGACTTGTGGTATCGTTTGGGTGTGGAATATCTATTGTATTAATGGAGTTTTTTGTGTTACGTGTAAGGAGTAGCGTAGGAAAAATACGAGTAGTGTCGTTGTTTGATGGAAGTTTGATGGCGAAGTCCATTAATAGTTGAACTTGCTCTTCTTGCAACTGATTATTATGGTTAAATATTTGATTGATTGAAAGTTCTTTTAGATAATTGATGCTGGTTTGTATGGGTAGGTTTACCTTTATGCTTCGTAATGCGTAGGTAGCGGAGTCTATGGTCATTTCGCCATTTACTGTGGCATAAAATGGATTTTTAGTGCGGAAATGTATTAGGTAGTGTTTTTCGTTGTCTGCGGATATGCTATCTACAAGATAAAATTTATAGTATGTGTTGCCTGATGCCGCTAACGGACTTAATATAGAGGAGGTAAGAAATGGGATATTATTATTGTAGAAATCAAATGTTGTAGGAATTTGACCGAGTAGAATTTGATAATCAGTTAGTGTTAGCAATGTGGCTTGCTCTTGTATGCTGTCGAATTTTTGTTCGCGCCAATACAGTGGTATTAAATAACTACTATCAGTTTGTTCAATCATGCCCCGTTGTAAGCTTTTCCATATGGCTCGTTTGAGATGCTTTGCCTGAATATCAGAGATATACAAGGATGTGTTACTTCCGATATTGCTTTGAGAGATGGTTGTTCGGTTTCTAGAGCGATTGGCTCGGACTTTATTCATAAGGGGCAGGGCAGGGTTTTCTTGAGGTACGACGAAGACTTCTGCTAATGTGCCTACCTTTTCACGCATGGCAAGTTCAATGCCAGATTGTGTGTGAGGCTCAATTTTGATTCGTTCAGTATGATAGCCCACAGCACTGACAACCATGGTACGAGAACGAGATAAATCGCCACGTAAGAGGAATAGTCCTTCTAGATTACTGATTGTGCCAAGTGAAGTGCCAGGTATGTAGATGTTAACATTTGATAGAGGCTCTCCTGTGTTGGCATCATACACTTCTCCGACCACGATGGTTTCTTGTGCAGATAATCCAAATCCATAACAAACCACCCATATTCCCAATAATATGCCTATTAGTCGTTTCATCTGTTCTCGGGATGGTATTTCAAAATTGCTTCACGTAAGTCGTGAATATCTACATGTGTATATATTTCGGTTGTACTGATGCTTTCGTGTCCTAGTAACTGCTGGATGATACGTAGGTCAGCCCCATTCTTTAATAGATGTGTGGCAAACGAATGGCGTAGAGTGTGCGGTGATATTGTCTTGTGGATGCCAGCCTGTTGTGCTAAACGCCTGATGATAGTGAATATCATTGCGCGGGTTAATGGACGTCCGTATCGATTAAGGAATGCAATGTCTTTAGCCTCTGTGTTGATTGCTAATCTGCTACGATCTTCTAACCAATAAGCAAACCATTTGGTTGCTTCTATAGATATTGGGACTAATCGTTGCTTACATCCTTTGCCAGTAATGCGCATATAGCCCTCTTGGATATATATGTCACTCAATCGCAGATTGACCAACTCGCTTACACGTAGCCCACTGCCATATAGAATTTCGATAATTGCGCGATTGCGATGTCCTTCATTAGAGGACAAGTCAATGGCTGCAATAATTAGGTCAATTTCTTCCAGTGATAATACTTCTGGCAGATGTAGTTCTTTTTTGGGTGTTTCAAGCAGTTCTGATGGATCTTGCTCGATATAGCGGTGGTAGAGTAAGAAACGATAAAATGAGTGTATGCCAGCAATTAATCGTGCTTGAGTGCGCACGGATGCTATTTCTTTGGATGTATCAAAAATGAATGCTTGCAATTGGTCGAATGTGGCATGTATGGGGTCTATTCCATGCGTGTCCATGTATGCCTTTAAGCGCTGATAGTCGCGCTCATATGCATCGATAGAATTGACACTCATTCCCTTTTCTAGTTTAAGATATGTATGATATTCCTTTTCTAACATTGGATGTCATCTATATATGGCAGGACCAGTATAAGTGGCATGATAGTAGGTAGAATCTTTGGTGTAGAGGTTGAAATCTAAAACTACATTATCATCATTATAGGTAACGTTCATATTACCTCCAGTAAACATTAGAATGCGTTGTATTTGATCTTCAGATATTGTGAGGAGGTATGTACCCGTAATATTCCCATCAAAGTCCATTGCGCGTAGGAATGTCATTTCTTGAGCAGTGGAGTCCATTAAGTAAGTACCTGCGGGCAATCTTGTTGTGCTATCTTTGTGCGCGAAGATATCTGATAGATAGAGATTGCATCCAGAGCCATAAATATGGAACACGGAATCGTATTCTAAGCCGTTGGATAGTAAATCGATAGCATATACTTGATGACCGCTGTTATGGAAGTCTCCATGTTTCCTAAAGTCAGCTACGATATAAGTAGTATCTATAGGTTGGGTAGGTCTAGGTTTGTTGTGGGGCATGCATGCTACAGTTAGTAGCAAAATAGCGATATAAAAATATAGTTTCATGATTCTATTTCTTCAATTTTCTAGTTGGTATCCATGCTGCTAATAGTCCTAATGCAAGTACTATGATAACTATTGTTAAAATATCCCAAGCTTGTACTGCTACGGGGTATGCAGAAATGATGTATTCAGTGCCATTTCCTAACTTAAGCAAACCTAGGTGCTCTTGTAGCAAACAAATAGTGAGACCTATAATTAACCCGCCGAGTGCGCCAAATACGTTTACAAGCCATCCTTCTATTAAGAATATTTTGCGAATCATTTTATCGCTAGCGCCTAGGTGGGATAAGATATCGATATCCTGTCGTTTGTCGAGGATAAGCATGGATAATGAGCCGATGCCGTTGAAAGTTGCTATTAACAGGATAAAAACTAATAATAGCGCTGTTAGCAATTTTTCTATTCGTAGGATCCGAAAGAAATCTTCTTGTTGCTCATATCGATCTTGGATTAAATAACCAGCCCCTAATACTTGTTCAATTTCGCGTTTGGCTTGCTTAATGTTGTAGCCGTCTTTGATTGCCACCTGTAAGCATGTGATCTCGGTACTGTCATAATTCAGCAATCTGCGTGTGAAATCTATATCGACAAGCATTAGGTTGTCGTCGTATTTCTGCTGGTTGACTGCAAATGTACCAGCAATAAAACAGGTCTCTTGGTTGAAGTTGGCATCTGGGCGTAACATGTTGACTTTGTCATGTCGTTTGGGTGCATATACTTGAATTCCATGTACAAATTTTACCCCAATACCTAGTTTCCATGCTAATCCTTGCCCTAGTACAGCACGATCGAAAGCGCCGTCGTGCACTTCAAAATATCCGTCTGTGATAATGTTTTTTATCTCTGTAATGGTTGCAAAGGTAGAATCTACCCCCATGAGTTGTACAGGCATCTGCTTATCCTCGAAATAAACTAGAGCGGTCTCTGATATACTTTCACTAAGCAGACTTACACAGGGAAGTTGACCTAGGTGTTTGCGCTGTTCTTGGTTGATAGAGAAAGACTTACCTACTTGTGCTGTGATGCGTAAATCTGGGTCGAACTGTGAGAACATGTGTTCTACCAGTACGCCAAAACCATTCATTACACTCAAAATACATACCATAGCGGCAGTAACGACACCCACTGCCACTGAAGAAATAGCGGTGATGATGTGGATGGCATTGAATTGCTTTTTAGCAAACAAATACCGCCATGCTATTTTGAGTTCTATGTTCACTTTTCTATAGAGTAGCTACTCATTTTTTATTTAAATAATGCTGATAGTGAGCGTCTATTGCTTGAGTAGTTCATCTATACGAGCCATTTTGTCAATTGTTTCGTCAAGATGAAAGTGGAGCTCTGGAATGATGCGTAACTGATGGCGTTGCATATGTCCCATTTCTCCTCGAATTTTTGCGGTGTCATCTTGTATATTTGTAATGGTACTTTCTACTTTTTCCTGTGGGAAGATACTTAAATAAACGTGAGCAATACTCAAGTCTGGTGATATGCGAACTTCGCTCACAGATATAAGTGTGCCGCGTAATGCGCGCGCGTATCTTAATAGTATGTCGCTCAAATCCTTTTGGATTAGGCGTTCTATCTTTTGTTGTCTTGTAGATTCCATAAGATTCGGTGTTTGGAAATATATCTAAATTTATTAAACTGCATAGATTGTCTAACGCAATAAGGGAAAGGAGTAAATACTCTTTTCCCTATGCTGATGCCTTAGGAAAAAGCCCTAAGGTGTTCTAATCGGAGATTAGCGTTTGTGACGGCCTTCGTCAGCTACAGTCAATTTTTTACGACCGTGTGCGCGGCGAGCAGCCAATACACGACGACCATTTGCGGTAGCCATACGAGCACGGAATCCGTGTTTGTTACGACGACGACGTTGACTAGGTTGGAATGTACGTTTCATTGTTTTATCTTATTTTATGCCCCATCTCGTGGGCGAGTTAATATTTTACGCGAAAAAGCGTGCAAAGGTACAGCTTTTTTTTGAATCGACCAAATTTTTGTGTAAAAAAATGAGTTTTTCAACCAAATTCTTGCATATGTGCATTTTTTGTAGTACCTTTGTCTGCCATTTTGGCAGTCAATAAATTAAACCTTTAACTTTATAATTTAATAAAACAACTATGGAACAAAAGGATTTACAGCGCATCAAACAGCAGTTTAGCATTATAGGTAATGATGCTAAACTTAATCGTGGAATAGAGATTGCAGTACAAGTGGCACTTACAGATCTGAGCGTGTTGATTACTGGCGAAAGTGGTGTTGGTAAGGAACATTTTCCTAAAATTATCCACCAATACTCCTCACGTAAACATGGCTCTTATTTTGCAATTAACTGTGGTGCTATTCCCGAAGGTACTATTGATGCAGAGCTCTTTGGACATACGAAAGGGGCCTTTACTGATGCGAAAAGTGAGCGTAAAGGTTATTTTGAAGAAGCTAATGGGGGTACCCTTTTCTTGGATGAAGTAGGAGAGTTGCCTCTATCCACTCAGGCTCGGTTGCTGCGTGTGCTAGAGATAGGAGAGTTTATTCGTGTGGGTGATTCTAAGGTGCAGAAGACAAATGTTCGAGTTGTAGCTGCTACTAATCTCGATATTCCTCGTGCCATTGAGGAAGGACGATTTCGTGAAGATTTGTATTTCCGTCTCAATACTATTGAGATTAAGGTGCCCGCGCTGCGTGAACGCAAGGAGGATATACCATTGCTTTTCCGCAAATTTGTAGTTGACTTTGCTGAAAACTATCGTATGCCTGCTATCCGTTTGACGGATGAGGCAATGGAGCTGCTTAAGTCATATTATTGGCAAGGTAATATACGCCAGCTCAAGAATGTCGTACAGCAAATTAGTTTAATTGAATCTCGTCGTGAAATTACGGCAGAGATCCTAGCTAATTATCTTCCTGCATATCAGATGAATCGTGGTTTGGCGTTGGTTGGAAAACAGACTCAAACGGAGATGCCTGTTGAAGAACTAAAGATGCTCTACAATATGATAGGTATGCTGAAACGTGAGGTAGATATGATGAAAAAGCAATTGGAGTTGTTGCAACAACCACAGTTAAATCATAGTGTAACTGAAGATTTGGTGGAATGGGAGTCGAAGAAAGTGCTAGAGGCAGATGAGGTTTCTGTGGTGGCTGAAGACTTAGGGGACGCTACGACAGAGAATGTTACCGATTTGAAGATTTCGAATATGACGAGGGATATGATACAAAAAGCATTGCTTAAGAATGGCGGCAATCGTAAAGCTACGGCTATGGAATTGGGATTGAGTGAACGCACATTGTATCGAAAGATTAAAGAATATGGCTTATGAGAAAACGAGTGTTACACCTCCTGTTGGTTTTATTGTACTTACTAAGTGCTTGTACAATTTCGTATAAGTTTAATGGCGCTTCGATTGATTATTCTACTACAAAGACAATTTCAATTGCGGATTTTCCCAATGTTGCCCCGCTAGTCTATGCCCCACTCTCTGCTAATTTATCTGATGGCATACGTGACCTTTTCCAACGGCAGACTCGTCTTGAGCAAGTACGTCGTGGTGGAAATTTAGAGATTGAAG
>JAEIGA010020494.1_pt1 | contig 10084 bp, 12 predicted proteins | sample 9270691 | NCBI WGS metagenome assembly JAEIGA01 (sample SAMN17057246, study PRJNA624740) | gut metagenome | biome: biome; isolation source: fecal sample | host: Bos grunniens | place: China: Xizang | collected 2019
CATTACGAGACAGTATTTCTCTTCTACTTCTCTTCTTAGGCGGCGTATTCTTTACGTTACACACCTTAATAAGAGTAGTGAGTCGATTAAGATGCCATTTCTCACAAGGATCGAATGGAATCTGTAGAGCTATCATCCAATAATATATAAGTTCAGAAGTAACAGTTTCATTACCACGTCCTTTTTGTAAATCATTATGAAATGTAGTAGCAGTCATAGGTGCTGCTATATAATCATTAATTTCATCTATATTCGAACGAGATAAGCGATCATAAACCTCTGGATTTACATTTTGTGTTATCGTCATACATTTTATATAATCAATGGTTTCTTCCATTGTCTTTTCTTCTTTAGATAGAAACGCTTTATTCCATTTCGATTCCCATTTAGAAAGAGAGACGAGAGAATGCTCTAATTGCAATGTCTGCTCTTTAACTAAGGGAATAAACTCTTGTTTTTCATCATCGAATCCTTCTATAGCAGGTATTGTTATTATTAACATCTCTCATTCTCCAATCCATTATTTACTCATATCAGTAGGAACAATACCTTTGATAAAGTTAGCAGCCGCATCTGAATCAGTTGCTAATTCCATGAATAATATAGAATATGCTTCTGTTTGAGCAAATCCTTCAGATAATTCTTTAGATTTTATAAAACGTTTACCATCATCACTTTTTTCACCATAAGCTTTAAGAACTAAGTCTTTGAAGATTTTTATAATAGCAGGGGCATCTTTAGATGCTACGATTTTTTGAATCATTTCAGCTAATCCTCCTGTAGTACCCATCTCCATTTCCATAAGTTCAGCTTTTGATAAATTGAATAAGAAGTCCTCTTCTCTTTCAACTCCATTGTAATCTGTATATTTTATAGTTTTTTTAATCATAATATTTATTCTCCTTTCTAAATAAAAAAGGAGTTGCCAGATTTAACTGGTACAACCCCTATCCATATTAATAATTAATTTATATAACCCTTACCCTTGAGCTCCGTTAACTATTGATAATACTTCATTTGGTAATGGTAATCTTGCTTCAACATCAGCATCTCCGTAAAGAACTTTCTCTAATGCAGCTAATTTTTCAGCTTCTACTTTTGTAGAATCTATAACTAATGTAGCTGTTGGTTTGAATCCATCAACTTCTACTGGAGTAGTTGTTAATTCCCAAGAGAATGTTATAGCTTCTGGGCTATCATTTACTGTAGCATAAGCTTTCTCTGATGGAGCAGCTAAAGCACCATATATTAAGTGTATTTTATATCCAGCATCAGCATCTACGTCATTACCAACTTTTGTTTGGTAAGCCATACCGAAAGCTGTTCTTGTTTGTTGTCCTATAGACACACCTTCAACTAAACTAGCTTCTCCGTTACATGCAGCGAATTCATCTGGATATGTGTAAGCTTCTACAGTAGCTCCAAATTCTTCAGCTGACATAAGGTTTAAATATTTTATATTATCAGCATATAATGGTGTAGCTTCAGCTCCTGATGGTGATTCAGTTACAGCTGTTAAACCATTCCAAGCAACACCTTTAGGATATGCTCCTGCTGCTTGTGGGTAAAGAACACCTTTGCTTACACCAGTTTCATATGTTCTTTTTCCTGTTTCATCCCATACTAATTTCATATTATTAGTCCTCCTTTAAAAATATAATATAATCGAATCGTGATTTAGATTGTTAGACACATAATGACGGTCATAAGACGAAAAGGGCAATACTAAAATCTTTTCGATAACTTTGTTATCTGGCAATCTATCCATCACAATTATTTCATAGCGTTTGAAATTAGAGTATTTCGAATTATTAGCATATTTGCTTTCAATATCACTCAAAGAATACCTAATTGCTGGATACTCCATTTTGAGGTTTTCAGGAGCTTGATAGTATACATGTTTTAAACCAAGTAGCTCCTCTAATTTCGTTTGCAACTCAAGCCTACTTGCCATTGTATACACCTCCTATAGTTAATATTAGTCGAGGGTACTGAACTTCGACATTTGTAATCTTCCATTTAGTACCCATGAATTCTACATATCTCATATGTTGGAAATTTTCATTGGCGAATGGATCAGCTATAATACTAATAATATTATTAATATTAATATCATCATTAACCCCGCCAGATGATTGATACCTGCTAGTGTTTCTAGTTAGATCGCCATAGTACGGACGTTCAACTACTTGTTCTTTCCACAGACCAGGTTCAATTTCCACAGTTTCTATGTAGCCAATATTTCCATAAAATTTCGCCATTTTGAATTTTCTCCTATATTAATTATCCAGCAGCTACTGGTTCTTCAAGAGCAATAGCTGAGAATGGTTTAATTAAACCACCAGATAATCTTGTTTCCATTAAGTATTTGTATTGGTTGAAGTCGATATCGAAATCATCAAAGCTTGTGATTTGTCCACCTTTTGTAGAACCGAATTGATAATCGTTCATGTTTACAAATAAACCTAATAATTTCATTTCTTTACCTGTTCCATCTGTTCTTGTTTTGTTTTCGAATTGTTCAACTTCTATAATTTCTTTAACGTTTAACGCTTGAGCTAAATCTGATTTAGAATTGTAAATTCTTCTACCATTTAAATCTCTAGCTAATAACATTACGTTTAATAAGTGTGGTGTACAATAGAAATCTAAAGAACCGCTACCTTTGTATTTTTCTCTTGAATATAAAGCAGCTTCGATGATAGCTTCTGCATAAACATAGTTATCTCCGAAGTGTTTACTTGTATCAGATCCTTGTAAAGCAGCTTTAGCAGCAGCAATATCAACTGTAGCTCTGATTGTATATAATTCTTCATCGTTCCAGATAGATTTAACATGAGTTTCTTGGATTTTTCCTTCTTCTCCTTCTTCTCTACCGTCACCTAATAAAGCAGCTGTAGCTATTTCTCTTTTTAATGCTCTTTCCATAATACCTTTTTGGTAAGCTACAACATCAAAGTCTGTAATATCGATGATATCATCTCTTTCTAATTTATCTTTAACGTAAATTGTTTGTGGATCAAAAGAACGTTTTAATAGTTTTAATTGTCCAATTAATTTCTTTTCTGTTCCTTTTTCGTATCCCATTGCTCTGATATCAGCTTCTCTTAAATCAGCATGTCTTGTTCTTACTCTACTGATAGGTGATTTGTGCGCTCTACTTAATACTCTATCAACCCATGCAAAATCAGCTTCAATTATCTCTGGAGCGCCTGGATTTAATAATTTGTATTCTGGATATACTTCTGCATAATCTTTATCTGAGAATAATCCACCTTTACCTTCTTCATCAGCATGCATTAATGTTTTACCGTTTTGATCAGCGTAAACTTCCATAGCATGTTTTAAAGTTGTTCTTGTTGATTTAGCAAGATTAATTATTGCCATTTCATCTGAGTGTGTTAAAACGTTATCGTTTTTTACTTCTTCGTTATCAAATACGTTGTGTTTCATATTTTCATCTTCTCCTTCTTCTTTTTCATTTTCGTCATTTTCCATGACTTCTCCAATGATTGCATAAACAGCTGTTTTTTGTTCTTCATTTAAAGTTTCGAACACATCAGCTATTGTTTTGTCATTTTCATTTTCTTCCATGTGTTTAATTTCCTCCTTATCATTTTCTTTTTCTTCTGATACATCTTCAGTTACTTCTTCAGTTACATCTTCAGCTACTTCTTCTGTTGTTTCTTCGGGTGTATCGTCAGAATGTTCGATTGCTAAGGAAATAGGTTCATCTGTGTAGATTGTTCCTTCTTCTTCAACTTCAGAACCTTCGCTATGCATTACAACTGAATCGATGTATGCACCAGGATTTGCTCCTGCTAATACCAAACTAACTTCTCTTATACAACCATGTGTTACATTATTGTTTTGAGACTTTAATTTATTAGCATAAATAGATAATTTATCTACGTCTCCATTAAGAACAAGAGCTTTGGCTTGTTGACCTGAATCTGTAGTATTGAATTTACAGTAGGCATAAACACCTTCATCTCTATTCTCCAATATTGCATGGCCGAGAACTTCATTTGGATCATTGTGTTGATGATTCCATACTAATGGAACTTTTTGTCCATCATTTTGTACGAAAGCATCTTTCATGATAGTTCTACCATCAGAACATTGTATGTTATTTCTGGTAGCCCATCCGCTAAAATCATAATCCATTTTGACTTTTCTCCTTTCAAATTATTTTTATAGCTTTTTTTCATCACCTTTTGGTGGAACGTCGTTAACTACTCTATTTTCGTTAGGTTGACTAATATTGCTATTTACAAGTTGATCTGCTTTTGGATCATCTGATGGTTTTATACCTACAACTTGTCTGATCTCATTTGATGTTAGAATCTCGTTTCTAGTAAACTTATCTGCAATTTCAGCAAGATCGTTAACAGGAACAAGTTTAAATGGATCTCTAAAGAACTTAATTGATTGTTTTTGTGATCTAGCAGTCTTAGTTAGAAACTTACGTTTCATTTCATCAACGATAGCTGATATAATAGGTTCAATAGTACGTGAATAATAATTAAGCATAGTTTTATCGTCTGCTGTACCATCTAGAATTGATTGTGTTATTCCTAACTGGCTATATAGCATGCTCGTTAAATATTCAATCTGTTTCATAAGATTATTTTCAACAGGACGATTCAACTGTGTAATTTTCTCTGTACCATCTGTATATGCTATACCATACTTAGAACCAGCTAATTGATTTTCAATATCTTGTCTTCTATCATTAGCTTGTTTTCTTCTAGCTTCCGATTTAACAATATAAGGCAATTGGATAATTAAATCTAATTTACCAGAACTTGCTTGCTCATCTACACTATCCAATAAGACTAATTTCCTCATTAAACGTTGTAATGTTGAGTTAGGTTCATTCATAATTGCATATAACGGATTCTCTACTATGGCTACTGCATTTTTAGACATTATTATGTCTTCTTTTTTACCTGTTCTATCGTTGTAAACATTTATTTTTACCTGATTAGGATACCAAGTAACAACTTTACCAGTTCTCATGGTATTTATATCATAAGAACCTGTTTTGTTTGGATCTATTGTTGTATCTATTGGAACTAAAGCTACACATCCTTCATCGAACATAGACATGACAGCATCTTGAATAAATGCTCTAGATGTTTGATCTATATTAGCTTCTAAAGTTAAACAATTGTTAAGACTAGAATCTATTATTTCTTTAAATCTATCATTTTCATCCATTCTACAATGTTTAATATCTATAGCAGCTACGTCAAGTGCTATACGATTAAATACAGATGTTACAATAGAACGCTCATTACCTCTAGATAATCTAACTCTATCTGGTCTATAATATGTTCCAGCGGAAAATTCTTTATAGATGACAGTAGGATCTCTATTTAAAAAAGCATTCCAGGCAGATTTAATCCTAGAACTGAATGTTGACTCCATTTTGATTTTTCTCCTTTCTATACTAATTTAAATATTTATCTATATAACTTTGAACTTTTTCTCTTTTTTCTGGTGTTAATGAATCTATTCTTTTATTCATTTTTTCCATATAAGCTTTATTAGAAGCTATTTTTAATTTAACTTTTTCAGCTTTAATTTTTGCTTTATCAGACTTTATAGAATATTTCATAGCTTTAACACCATAACCACTAGTTTTAGATAATCTGTCGGCCTTTAATTGTTTTTTAGCTGCTTTAAAATCATACTTAGCAGCTTTTCTTTCAAGCATAGAAGATTTAAAATCATTATCAGTTTTAGTAGCTTTATATGAAATTTTTGCAGCTTTCTTTCTATATGTAGCTGCTTTCAAAGCGGCCTTGTTAGAACGACCTAAATCTTCTTTATTGTGAGCTTTTTCTGATTTGTAAGAATATTTTTCAGATTTAACTGTATAATTTTTAGCTTTTTTTCTCAATCTTTCATTACTATTCATTCTTGAACTAGCTCGTCTAATACCCCATTTCATACCTAGAACTCCATAGTGATAAAGCTCGTTTGTATTGTTTTGTTTCATGTCACACCCCCTATTCAAATGCATCTCTGTTTTGTCTATATGCGATATAAGCATCCATCATGGCTGCAACCGCATCAATCTTTTGATCATATCTTTTCTTATATAATTTTCTATTACCATTGGTATCTTCTAAGGTAATACAGTTACCCATTGTGAAAGTCATAAGATCCTCGTCGAATAATAATAATCTATCTTCGGCCATTTTCTTTAACTCACCTAATGGTACTGATTCTGTTTTAGCACCTTGAGGTACTTTTACAATACCAAATGATCCGTTTTCTCTTTCCCATCTATCAACAAAGTCTTTAGCATTATAAGGGTCAAATCCAAAACATCTTACATCATAATTAGTTTCGATAATATAATCATCTAAGTCTTCATAAACTTCCATCATATCCAATACAGTACCAGGCATAACAATCAATGTACCTTCTCTAATAAATTCGTCATATTTTGATCTCATAGCTGGTTGTAATTTCATAAGAGTATGTTCTGTAATATAGTTTCTAGTTTTAATTCCAAATGCTCCGTCTCTTAATGGGAACAAGAATGTAAATGCACAGAAGTCATCACCTTGAGAAAGGTCCGCTCCTAATGCACAAGGCATTCCATAATAATTACTTTTTCTATGTTTAAGTGTTTCTTCATATGTGAAGAAGTATGTATAACCTTCCGTAGGAATACCGAAACGTTTAGCTAAAATATCATTCCTTTGAGAAGGAACTCTTTCAGCTCTTTCAACATCTAATTGATAAGTTTCATAAGTTACAGTCTTACCAAGATTAGGGTTTGCTTTTAACCACATTTCAGGTTTACCAACTTCATCAATATCATCTAATTTATACCACCATATAGATACATGAGGATTAACATAATCACCTTTAAGTATATCCATTAACTCCATTTTGATTGAATCACCAGGTCCATTACGTACAGTACCCTCAGAACTTGTTGCTACTATTAAATAGTAATCATTCTTTGAAGCACCTTGTTCAGCAGCACCAATAACGTCTTCTCTAATATCACCAGATAACCATTCATCAATGGTCCAAATCTTTGCTCTCGAACCTTGTATTTTATCAATAGTCATCGGACGAATTTCTATAATTGAATTTGTTAGAAAATTCTGAATTCCTTTCTTAGTAGAAGCCAATTTAACTCTATCCGCTTTTGAACCTGTTGTATTTTGTAATGATCCATCTGTCAAGAACTTAAATAAAGGTCCTCTTGATCTAGTAATAGCAGTTTTAATTGGAGACATAACTTCTTCAGCTTGTCTCATTGTAGGTGCAGTTGTAACTTGTTCTGTAGTTGCTGTATCAATGTTTAAGAAGAAACTTTGAATACAAGATTCATACATTGATTTAGCCGCACCTCTGGCTACAATTAAATATTGTTTATTAACAAGTCTTTTCTTTATACGTTTTTTAACATAATGACCACCATGTCCATCTTTTGATGGTACATAAACGCTTCTTTCAACAAAGTAATACCACCCAAAAAGTTGTTCAGCCCATAACTTAAATGAATCTAAAAGTGTTAAATCTTCACCATCAGTTAATGTTAATTCGTTTTCACAATAATCAATAAAACCCTGAATAGCTTGGTCATCATACCAAATTCCAGGGTTCCTAATTAGATCATCTATTCGATTCATTTCCATAGAAATGGTTTCACATACTGGTATTTCACCTCTCTTTACGGCATCACGAAACATGCCATAATATTTTGGGGTGGCAGTGTTTGATAACGCCATATATTTACTCCTTCTTAATCTTTCTTTTTATTATTAGGATGTATTGCATAATTTACATTTTTCTTTTTATCAGTACCTGCTAACTCATTTGTAATATAAGCCATTGCTGAATTGGCTATTTGTTTACCAATATTTACAGCAGCTGGTCTTATCATTTCTTTAGATATAAATTCTGTGAATTGTTTACCTTTTGATATTGTTTTAGGACTAAGCACATTCATTCTTGAAACCGCGCTTATATAATCAGCTTCTAACCTCATTCTATTAGTTTTATTTCTTAATTCTTCATCAGTCATTTCACTAATAGTTTTCTTTTTCTTAGGTTCTTCATCATTTTGTTTTGATGATTTACTTTTTGATTTAAGAGCATAACCTGTTAACTTTTTACCAGTTACTTGTAAATATTTATCTCTTAATTTAGCGGCTTTTTTACGACCTGCTGGAGTTAAACTACCATCTTTATTTTGATATCTTCTAACTCCCCATTTCATACCAAGAATACCATGATGTTGTAGTACTTCTTCTATATTATTCATGTTACACCTCCTGTTATTTTGATTCTGCTTGTATATTAAGTCGCCATTCTAATTCATTAATAGATTGTTTAATGGCTTCAATAACTGCCGAACTAAGAGGCGGATCAAATAATAATTTAACTTTAAGATGTATGTATGATTTAACAGCGTCCAAATTATCATCTTCTACAATATAACTATTCCATGTAGCCATATCGTCTTCAATTCTAAAACCTTCTTTTGGTCCTACACCTAATTGATTAAGAGTCATAAATACCGTGTTAATATGCATAATAATATCAGCATCAAAATTCTTATATTCTTCTGCAATTCCTAATAGTTTTTTAATTGATGTTAATATACTTTCCATAACATCACCTCTTATTTAACAGCTATAAATTTTTTCATACAATAACCTTCAACACCTGCTGAAGTACAAACTTTATAAAATTCTGCTGTTGATTTATTAAGATCTATAATTACTTCAGCGTCGTCTTCAAGTACACATAATATTTCTGCTGTTTTATCAGCTTCAGCTCTTACATTTAATTTAAGACAATTTGTTATGTAACCTTTAACTTCTTCAACTACTACTGGTTCTTCAACTACTGGTTCTTCATTTATTGTTTCTTCAATAACATTTTCGAATACTTCAGCAACTGTTTCTTCTGATTCAACAGCAAGAGGATTAAGTTCTTCTTCACTTACTGTGTTAAATTCAGATTTATTTTGATTTTCTGAATATTTGTGATAAAAATTTTTGTGTCCCATTTTTTACCTTCCTTTCAATGCCTCCAAGGGCATGTATCATATTTTGTTCTTTCAATTGGGCCTTTACTCAACAGTTCTTCATCACCATAATGTATAGCGTCATGAGTATTCTTTGATACACAAATGAGATACTCAGGATTAAAAAGAAAATCACTTCGATTAATGATATCTTCTTTTGTGATTGGATTCATATGATGTATAAGAATTTTATCTCTAATCTCGCGATCAGGCATTCCTAAATCGCATCCACAATCACGTATAATTATTTTGTTTCTAGTCGCCTGCCATTCTGGTGTTTTGTAAAACATCTGATTTAAATATCTATCAAAACCAAATGTTTCTTCGCCAACTACACCGCCTAATCTTAAGTATTCATAACGTTCTTCAAAAGTTGATAATTTCTTCAACTCTGAATAAGTTCTAATAGTCTTCTTCTGGTTCATCATCTGGATCACCATTACCACTATACCTCCTCATAGCTGCAATAGCTTCTGCATAAAGTTCTTCACTTCTCTTAGAAGATTGTAGATTCTCAGTCTTAGCTGTTATAAGTTCCATTTCTTTCTCCTTAATCTTCATCTCCATTTTTTCTCTAGTAGAACCTAACTTAAGATAGTGTGTTATAACTTGAGACGATGCTGTTCCGTCTCTTAATTGTTGTTCTGCTAATTCTGTAGCTAAAAATATTAGCTGATTTTCTCTTGCCTCTGGTGTTAATGCTGGTTTAAGTTTGTTCGATTTTTCAGAGGACTTTGTTGTCTTGACTTTAGCCATGTTTATTTCCCCTTTCTTAACATTTAAGACAATATTTTATATCTCTTAGATAGCACTTAAAGTGACTTATAAGACTTTTTTATTAATAATTATTCGCATATAGAAAGGAGAATAAACAATTAACCAAATAGAACATATTTATACAATTTATGGAGGTCTCAGTATAATACCAGATATAGATGCTTACAAGTCACTTTAAGTACCATCTAAGAAAAAACGGAAAGACACTCTCCAAATTTTACCCCCAGAGAATTTTTGGAG
>JAEIGA010020495.1_pt1 | contig 10084 bp, 8 predicted proteins | sample 9270691 | NCBI WGS metagenome assembly JAEIGA01 (sample SAMN17057246, study PRJNA624740) | gut metagenome | biome: biome; isolation source: fecal sample | host: Bos grunniens | place: China: Xizang | collected 2019
GGTATGGCTTGTATCGGCGGATGCATCGGCGGCGCAGGATGTCTTACTCATGGTGAAAAGAACAAATCCGAAGTTGATAAATACGGCAGAGAAGCAATGGAAAAAACAATTTCCGATGCCGTTTCCGTTTTAAAGTAAAATTTTATATCTGCTCCATATAAAACGCACCGAGGGATTTGCCCGGTGCGTTTTTTGATTTGATACAAGCTGAAAAACCATATGCAGAATTTCAATCCGGCACAGTCTGACTGTGCCGGAAAATTTTTATAAAGGTATTGACAATTATTTGCACATGTGCTAAATTATTTTTAGTACATGTGCAGCTTTTAAAAATGTTATGTTTTCAAGGAGGCGTTATGGCGAAAGAGAAAAAAAAAGAAAGCACAAGAGATAAAATAATACGCGTTTCAACCCGGATGTTTCTTGAAAACGGATATTCGGCAACAACGGTTCAGATGGTAAGCAGTGAACTGCAAATCAGCAAAGGAAACTTCACCTTTTATTTTCGCTCAAAAGATGATATTCTTGCTGTGCTTACGGATTGGCTGTGCAAGTTTCAATGGAAGCTGATAAATGAAGAAACTGATGACGGAACAAGCAGTCTGCTCGCTGTATGTTGTGAACTGATGATCATGGCGTCAGCTTGTGAAGACGATGAAGTCGCAAAGGACTTTTTTATTTCAACATATCAGAGTCCGAAATGTCTTGAAATTATTCATAATAACGATACAGCGCGTGCTAAAGAAGTTTTTGCAGAGTATTGTCACGATTGGACTGATGAGCAGTTCAGAGAAGCGGAAATCCTTGTTGCAGGCATAGAACACGCAACCCTGAATGCCATTGACAAAAGCGTTCAACTTGAAACTCGTATTTCAGGCGCATTGAATACAATAATGACCATTTATAATGTGCCCGAAGAAATACGCAAATCTAAAATTGAAAAGGTTCTCGCGATGGACTACCGTTCACTCGGTAAACGAATTTTCAAAGAGTTCAAGGAATACATTGAACAGACAAATGCGCAAGCGTTTAACGAATTGCTCTCGGATAACTAATTTGTATTCAGAAAACGGAGGTTTTTTATATGAAAAAGAAATTAACAAAAGTGTTGGCAACCGTTCTTGCACTTATTATGCTTACATCTGCTTTGCCTATGGTATTTGCGGCAACAGAGGTTGCAAGCGGCACTGCAGGCGAAGGTGTCACATGGGTGCTTGACAGCGACGGCACACTCACAATCAGCGGCAACGGTGCAATCGAAGTCGGCTGGTATAATCCGCCCTGGAAAGCCTATAATAATTCGATTCTCAACATCGTTGTTGAAGAAGGAATAACTATGATTCCCAGTACGGCATTCTGTTATGCCGAAAACTGCATTTCCGTTTCAATTTCTGCAAGTGTTGAAATAATTGAAGAGGAAGTCACTCCTTTTTGGTCAATGAAATCTTTTGAAAAATTTATCGTTGATGAGAACAATTCCAACTACAAAAGCGTTGACGGAATCCTTTTCTCAAAAAACGGTGAAACTCTTGTGTTTTTTCCGCAGAAACAAGGAGTAACCGAATATACAATTCCCGCTACAGTCAAAAAGATAGCCGATGATGCTTTCAGGGGAAATGTTTGTCTGGAAAAAGTAACCGTACCTGATACTGTTACTTCTATCGGAAAAAATGCCTTTGATGGTTCCAAAATTAAAGAAATTTCACTCGGCAACGGAATTTCCGAAATTTCTGCAAGTTGCTTTGCCGATATCAATATAAAATCCCTTGTTATTCCTGACAGTGTAAAAACGTTGGGTCGTAGTGTATTTTACGGCTGTACTTACCTTGAAACTCTTGTTTTGGGTTCAGGCATAGAAACAATAGGAGAAAATGTTGTCAATTATACTTCAAACCTTAAAGCAATTCATTATAAAGGAACTCAGGAAGACCTGGATAAAATTGTAATTAATGAGAATAATCAATACCTTTTTGAAAAAGAATTTCACTATGTTTCGCAAAAAGAAGGTGTTGCTCCTACTTGTAAAAACGGCAACACAGCGGGTCTTTACTGTGCTGAATGTGACGAATATTTTACGGGCGAAGTAATTCCCGCCGTTAAAGACCACAATTTCAACGGCGATTATGTGTGCGATTCCTGCGGTTTTAGATGCGAACACGAAACGGCAACATATCATCAGACTGCAGAAACTCATCAGCTCAAATGTGATGTTTGCGGTCTGACAGAAAAAGCCGAACCTCATAAAACTTATTTCGAAGCTGCAGATGACAAAACCTGCGGAAGTATTTGTGAATACTGCGGTCCTATTGAAGGAACAGAAGGTCCCCACTCGATGACAGCATATGAAAAATATGATGACGAGTATTGCATCAATGTATGCGAAAAATGCGAATACGGAAATGACGGTACAGGTCTTGTTAAGCATTCTTTTAACAGCATTGATATTTCCGCAACTAAAACAGAGGCTGAATACACCAAACACACCTGCAAAAACTGCGGATATTTCTATAAGGAACATAACACCGAAAAAGCTATAACGTTCAAGCTTTACAGCGAAAACGAATATGAGTGGGAAAACAGCGCAGTTCTTGCTTACGTCAACGGCGAACCCGTTACCCTTATCAGAAATATGACGGGCGCTGAATTTGATACATATTCCTTGCCTTATGACGAGAATTCAAGCTACGTTTTCAAGTGGATCAACGGCGGTTACAATGAAGAATTCGGCGTTGAGATTTATCTGCCGGATTCGGAAGATGCGGTGTTTGATGAGATTGATATGAGCGGTTATGAAATGCTCCGGACAATCTTCACAATCAACGTTGCGGATTATTCGGGTGTTGACGATGCTCTTGCACAGATTCCCGATTATCTTGAATATTATTCGGCAGACAGCGTTGCAGCTCTTGTAACGGCGGTTAAGGGCGTTAAAAGAATGCTTCCTGCAGGCAAGCAGGCAGATGTTGATGCAATGGCTGCTGCAATTGAAAAGGCAGTTGACGGCCTTATTGAGCTTGCTGACCCCGTTCCCAACGGCGTTATCAATATGAGTGCAGAAAATTATGTATATATCAACGATTCTTATTTTTCTGAAGATCCCGGCTATGGTTATTACAACGAAGGAACCGGAACCGAGAGCTTCTATGAATACGAAGGCAAATATGTAATCCTTGAAACTCAGCCCAAAGATGAAGGTGATGAGGATTACGTTCACTGCGGCGTTTATACATATGCAGGTGAAGTTGAATTTGATCTTGTAAATACTTATGTTACGTCATACTACAACTCTTTTGGTGTTTATGAAGACTCAAGCGTTACCCTTAATCTTTTTGGTGCAAACGCGTTTGCTTGCTATGACTGTGAAGACGACGATTGTGCAGGCATAGAGGTTGAAGAAGACGCAAAACTTCACATCAAAGACAGCAACGGAAGCCTTGTTGCCATCGGTCAGGATGACCAGTCGGGTATAGGCAGTGTAGAAGATGAATATAACGGCGAAATCATCATTGACGGCGGCACGATTTTTGCCCTCAGCATTGGTGACGGTGCAGGCATCGGCGGCGGTTATGAAGGCGGCGCAGGCAAGATCACAATCAACGGCGGCACAATTTGGGCTGAATGTATGAGCGATGACGGTGCAGGTATCGGTGTCGGTGACGACGGCGAAGGCGGTGAAATCATCATTAACGGCGGCGATATTATCGCGCTCAGCCTTGATGATGACGGCGCAGGCATCGGCGGTGCAGACAGCGGATATGTTGACTCAATCACAATTAACGGCGGCAACATCGTTGCAGGCTCAGACGACGGTGCGGCAATCGGCGGTGGTCAGGATGCAGAAAGCTACGGCGGTGAAATTATCATTAACGGCGGCAGCATTTCCGCAAGCGAATGTCACGATAACAATGAATATCTCATCGGTAACGGCAACAAAGATTCGGTTGGTGAAACCGATTATAACTTCGTTGAGATTAACGGCGGTGTTATCGATCTTACCAATTCAAGCGGTATTTACCCCGAACCCAAAGATAAAAAAGGCAACAAACTTGATAAGAAACAGATAACTGTTCACGAATCGCTTATCGGTAAGGAAATCACTGTTGAATTTTCAGACGGTTCAAAGATAACCGTAACACCTACGGATGAGGAAATTTCAATCTATGCACCGAAAGATGCAACCGTTACAAACGCGGAAGATCTGGCAATCGGTTACTGCGACCATATGTGCCATCAGGGCGGAATTATGGGATTCTTCTGGAAGATAGTTCTTTTCTTCTCAAAGCTTTTCGGCTCAAATCCCGTTTGTGAATGCGGAGTTGCACATTATTAAGCAAAATCAAATAACCACACCAAAGCCGACGGATTAAACCCCGTCGGCTTTTTCTTTAAGGATTAAAACAAAAAGACGGCAGACTGCTTCTTTGCCCGATAAAATACTGTAAGAATATTTATTCTGATGTCAGGGTATAAAATTCTGCAGAAACAAAACTTTAACAATTTTCATACATTACGCTAACTATATAAAAGTATAAATTTTTTGTTCAATGCTCAAAACGGAAGAATAAAAGAAAATTCATATGAGCATTTTCAAGTTTGTTATAAGATACACAATATCCTGATTTCCGATACGAAAACGATGCAAAATTGACGAGCTTATGATATAATCATCACGGAGGTGTTTGATATGCCCAGAATACTTATTGTTGAAGATAACAAGGATTTTAACAGAGCTGTTTCGTCATATCTCTCACAGCACGGATATGACGTTTTCAGTTCATACAATGCAAACGAAGCTTATGATGTTCTCTATGAAAACACGATTGACCTTATCATTTCCGACATTATGATGCCCGGAGCAGACGGCTATGAATTCGCAAGTGTTGTGCGTGAAACCAACAAAGAAATCCCCATTCTTTTTGTAACCGCAAGAGATGATTTCACATCAAAACGTATCGGATACGGTGTTGGAATTGACGATTATATGGTAAAGCCGATTGACCTTGATGAGCTTTTGCTCAAAATCGGTGCATTGCTTCGCAGGGCGAGAATTCAGAGCAGCCACAAAATAACAATCGGAAGTCTTGTTCTTGATGCAGAAGAACACACCGCATATTACAACGATGAGGAAATTCAGCTTACAGTCCGTGAATTTGATATTATTTTCAAAATGCTTTCCTATCCAAAGAAAACATTCACCCGTTCACAGCTTATGGATGAATTCTGGGATGTTGATACCAATTCAGGCACAAGAACGGTTGATGTTTATATGACAAAGCTGCGTGAAAAATTTTCTGTCTGCAATGAATTTGAAATCGTGACCGTGCACGGGCTTGGATATAAGGCGGTGCTCAGACAGTGAAGAAATTTTTCTTTGTCTTATACAGATATCTGTTGTTTTTTGCCATAGTCGCTTTTGTTATCTCTTGTAATATGATGCTTTTCCTCAATATACTTCAGCGAGATACGGGAATTGTGTATACTGAGGAAAACATAAGATTTGCGGCTATTTTCACATTTTATAATTCTGTGTTTCTCGGTGTGATTTTCACCGTCGTTGATTTTATCAGAAGAAAAATTCTTGTAAAAAAACCCGTTGAAAAAATTCAGGATTTTACTCAGAAGATTACCCACGGCGATTTTTCTGCAAGGCTCAAGCCGATACGCATCGGCGAATACAATAAAATTGTTGCCGACCTTAACACAATGGCGGAGGAACTTTCGGGTATTGAAACGCTGCGAACAGATTTTGTTTCAAATGTTTCTCACGAGCTGAAAACACCGCTTTCTGTTCTGCGGAATTACGGTGCGTTTCTTGAGGAGCCGAATCTTTCCGAAGAAAAGCGTCTTGAATATGCTCACTCAATAATCCGTGTAACAAAGCATCTTTCGGAGCTGATAACCAACATTCTGAGGCTCAATAAGCTTGAATCACAAAAGCTTTATCCGAAATCAATAAGATGCAATCTGAGTGAAATACTCTGTGAATGCCTCATCGGATTTGAAAGCGAGTGGGATGGTAAAAATCTTGAAATTATTGCTGATATTGAAGAAGATGTATATATCAATACCGACCCTGAAATGCTGCATCTTGTGTGGGCAAATCTTTTCTCAAATGCGCTCAAATTCACCCCTGATGGCGGTAAAATAACTGTGAAACTAAAAAGAGAAAATAACAATGTTACCGTCGGTGTTTCCGATACGGGATGCGGGATGAACGAAGAAACGATGAAGCATATCTTTGATAAATTCTATCAGGGCGACACTTCCCATTCCGTTAAAGGCAACGGTCTCGGTCTTGCTCTGGTCAAAAGAGTTATCGATATTCTCGGCGGAGAAATCACCGTTGAAAGCACCCCGAACGAGGGGAGCACGTTTACTGTCAGACTTAACGCAACAAATTAACAAAACAATAACAAAATTATATTAAAACTCATACCAATAAAGGGTAAGATATATTCAAATAAATTCGGGAGGATAAAAAATGAACGAAAAACAAACTTATACTTACTCATATTCCGCGGCGGAAAACAAAGAAATAAAAAAGATAAGAGAAAAATATACCGAACCCGACGAAAAAGAGGCGAAGCTCGAACAGCTTCGCAAACTTGATGCAAGTGTTCATAATAAATCTGCCGTAATTGCACTTGCAGTCGGCATAATCGGCGCATTGATTCTCGGTTTCGGCATGAGCTGCATAATGGTTTATGATTTGTTTGCCATAGGGATAGTTGTCGGAATCATCGGACTCATAATAACAATTCTGGCTTATCCGATATACAAAATCAAAGCCGAAAAACTGCGCAAAAAAACTGCACCCGCTATTCTCAAACTTACAGATGAACTTATGAAATAACCAAAAGAGCTGTCGTAATGACAGCTCTTTTTTGCCTGAACAGAGAGATTTTTATCGGACACCTGCTTTGCTAAAATAATAAGTGAAATGAGAAAATAAAATAAATCCGGAGGAATTTGAAATGAAAAAATATTTTATTTTGGCATTAACTTTGGTTATGGCTTTTTCGTTTGTTGTTCCTGCATATGCCTATATTCTTTCGCCGGAAGAAATATACGGCGAGCCTGACAGAGGATATGACGAAGGATATGATGATGGCTATGAAGATGGAGGAGGCGGTATAATTTACAGAACAAGAGAAGTTACAGCGAAAGAGTACATTGCTGACCACGAAACAAGATTCCGCGAGCTTTATATAACATTTTTTCTTGTTCTCGCGATTTGTGTTGCACCTGTTCTGATATTCCGCTGTTTTATTTACAAAGATTCATTTGATAGCGGCACGGCAGCTCTGATTTCTGCTGTGTATAATATTTTGGCATCTGTTCTGATAACATACATAATGTACCGCATTGATTATCTTGTGCCGTGTATAAGCATAGTTGTTTTATGGGGTATGATATGCAAGAAAATTCTTGCATCCTGAATCAAGCGGCAGCGAAATTTCCCCGATTAACGGAAAAATAATACAGAAATGTCAGCGGGAATTTATTGGCATTTATTTTTATTAATTGTTTTTTCGGATAAGGTGTGATATAATAAACACGGAAAGATATAAAACATTTTCTGGAGGTTTTCCCATGGATTATAATGTGATTATTATCGGTGCAGGTCCGGGCGGTATTTTTGCCGCATACGAATTAACGAAGAAGAAACCCGATTTGAAAGTTGCGGTGTTTGAAGCGGGACATGCTCTGGATAAGCGTCACTGTCCCATTGACGGAAATAAAATCAAAACCTGCATCGGATGTAAAAGCTGCTCGATTATGAACGGCTTTGGTGGTGCAGGTGCATTTTCTGACGGAAAATATAATATTACCAATGATTTCGGCGGAACCTTGTATGAATATATCGGCAAAAATCAGGCTCTTGATCTGATGCACTATGTTGATGAAATCAATATGCGTTTCGGCGGAGACGGTTGCAAGCTGTACAGTACCGCAGGCACTCATTTCAAAACATTGTGCATTCAGAACGATTTGCATCTTCTTGACGCATCTGTTCGTCATTTGGGTACTGATATCAACTACATAGTGCTTGAGAATATTTATAATGAATTGCAGTCAAAGGTGGATTTCTTCTTTGACACTCCCGTTGAATTCGTTAAGATTATTCCCGGCGGCTATGAGATTAAGTTCAAGGATTCTTCTTATTCCTGCGAAAAGTGTATTATTTCTGTTGGACGCAGCGGAAGTAAATGGATGGAAAAGGTTTGCAGGGAGCTGAGCATACCCACTAAATCGAATCGTGTTGATATCGGAGTTCGTGTTGAATTGCCCGCAACTGTTTTTGCACATCTGACCGACGAGCTTTACGAGAGCAAGATTGTTTACCGTACTGAAAAATACGGAGATAAAGTACGCACTTTCTGCATGAATCCCAGAGGTGCTGTTGTTAATGAAAATACCAACGGAATTATAACCGTTAACGGTCACAGTTATGAAGACCCAGCAATGCAGACGGAAAACACAAACTTTGCTCTTCTTGTATCAAAGAATTTTTCCGAGCCTTTCAAAGACTCCAATGGCTACGGTGAATCTATTGCGCGCTTGAGCAATATGCTGGGCGGCGGAGTTATAGTTCAAAGGTTCGGAGATTTAATACGCGGACGCCGTTCCACTTACGGACGCATGGAAGACGCTTTTATTACGCCAACTCTTCAGGCAACTCCCGGCGATCTGAGTCTGGTTCTTCCCAAACGCATTCTTGACGGTATTATTGAGATGATTTATGCTCTGGATAAGGTTGCACCGGGCACAGCCAATGACGATACTCTGCTTTATGGAGTGGAAGTCAAATTTTATAATATGGAAGTTGAGGTTAACGAACGCCTCGAAAGTTGCTATCCGGGTCTGTTTATTATAGGTGACGGAAGCGGTATTACCCATTCACTTTCTCATGCTTCTGCAAGCGGTGTTCATGTTGCAAGAAGCATTGCCGAGCAAGTTTGATGTAAAGGAGAATTGAAAACATGAATTTTTTAGAAGAAAGAATACTTAAAGACGGAGTTGTAAAGTACGGAAATGTACTGAAGGTAGACAGCTTCCTTAATCATCAGATGGATATAGAGCTTATAGAAGAAATTGCCCGTGAATTCAAACGACGCTTCGGAGATAAAAATATCACAAAAGTTCTGACAATAGAAGCATCAGGCATCGGCATTGCCGCTTTTGTTGCAAAGGAATTCGGTGTTCCGATGCTTTTTGCGAAAAAGTCAAAATCAATAAATATTGACGGCGATATGTTTGTTGCAGAGGTTGAATCATTTACTCATAAAAACAAAAACAACATCATTGTTTCAAAGAAATTCCTTCATGAGGGAGAACATGTTCTTATCATTGATGACTTTCTTGCCAACGGTTGTGCCTTGCAGGGTTTGATTTCTATTGTTGAATCTGCCAACGCTATTGTTGAAGGCTGCGGCATTGTTATTGAAAAAGGCTTCCAGTATGGCGGACGAGCAATCCGTAATATGGGTTATCATGTTGAGTCTTTGGCTATCATTGATGCTATGGACGGAGAAACAGGCTCTGTTATTTTCCGCGAATCAAACTGAACATAATTAAAGCTACACAAAGCTGACTTTTTAAAAGCAGTTGCACCGATTGGCGCAACTGCTTTTGTGTTTTGAATATCTATCAAATTAATCGAAAAATTAATATCAAGCCGTCTTCAGCTTGGAAAGGCTGATTCCTTTATATAAAAAATTATTAAAAATATTGAAAATTAAATTATAAAGGAGTATACTTAAATAAAATGGATATTTATACACTTTCTATACATGGAGGTTATGTTTATGAGAAAGGCAATCAAAAAGGCGATTTCGTTGTTGCTTGTTGCTGTAATGGTGTTCGGAGCGGCACCGCTTGCAGGCTTTGTGGGTCTTGAACTGCCTGAATTCAATCTGTTCAGCACCAAAGCTTCGGCGGCAACAAGCGGCACCTGCGGCGAAAATCTCACCTGGACATTAAATGAAGAAACAGGTGAACTTATCATCAGCGGAACAGGTGCAATGACCGATTGGTCTTATTATTATTCTGTTCCTTGGTACAGTTACCGTTCATCAATCAA
>JAEIGA010020496.1_pt1 | contig 10084 bp, 7 predicted proteins | sample 9270691 | NCBI WGS metagenome assembly JAEIGA01 (sample SAMN17057246, study PRJNA624740) | gut metagenome | biome: biome; isolation source: fecal sample | host: Bos grunniens | place: China: Xizang | collected 2019
AACGGTTTCATCGAATCTTATGGAGACCCTCTAGGTATGAAAGGCGCATGGGAATCGCTTTTTAACTTCAAAAACATGGAAGCTTCTCACCGCACCGAAATCATCAGCGAAAATGCTCAATGGTTTGAAGACAATTCTCCGGTTGACAGCAAGTTCAAGAAAGAAAGCGTAAAAGGTGTCTCTGCCAAAGTTATCACAGCAGCCATGTTGGCCGGCGACTGTTATCCATCAACTCCTATTGGCATCAATTTACCAAATGCCAACTGGATTCGTGCTTCTCATGGCTCAAAATCGGTTACAATCGAAAATATCACCGATGCTTACGATGAAGCTGCAAAAGGTAACGGTTTCAACCAAGAATTTACTTATTCTCAAGAAGAAATCGAAAGTATGGAGAAATATTTGACTCTTACCGACAAACTTCACACCGACCTTCACGAATGTCTTGGACATGGTTCAGGAAAACTACTTCCCGGCGTTGACCCTGATGCTCTTAAGGCTCATGGATCTACTCTAGAAGAAACTCGTGCCGACTTGTTTGCGCTATACTACCTAGCCGACAATAAACTTATCGAATTAGGAATCCTTGACAACCCAGATGCATACAAATCAGAATACTATAAGTACATCATGAATGGACTTATGACTCAACTCACTCGCATTGAACCGGGCAAAGATGTTGAAGAAGCTCACATGCGTAATCGCAAACTTATTGCTGAATGGGCTTACGAACATGGAAAGGATCAAAATGTTATTGAATACGTTAAACGTGACGGCAAAACTTATCTAAAAATCAATGATTATGCCAAGTTACGCGAACTATTCGGCGAACTTCTTAAAGAAATACAACGCATAAAGTCTGAAGGTGACTACGAAGCAGGTGCAAAACTTGTGGAAAAATATGCAGTAAAGGTTGATCCGGAAATTCACAAAGAAGTGCTTGAACGCTATGCAACACTAAACATTGCTCCTTACAAAGGTTTCGTGAACCCTATCTACACACCGGTAACCGATGAACAAGGTAATATCATCGACATCAAAGTAGATTACACCGAGAATTATGTTGACCAAATGTTGCGTTACTCTCGCGACTACTCTCCATTGACTAAATAATCACATTATTTATCAATATATCAACTGTTGCAAAAATAAATGCTATTTTTGCAACAGTTTTATTTTTTAAACATTACTATGGACAATCAATCTCACGAAATAGCTAAACAAATTCGCCAAGAATTCTTCGTTTATCGCAATGGATTACTTGCCGACACTTTAAGAAATGCAGGCGATACCCACAAAATGATTTTCGGGCTCAATCTTTCACAAATCACCGATATTGCAAAACGTTTCGACGCCAATGAACTTGTAGCAAGCGAGCTGTGGAATAGTAACGCTACACGCGAATGTCGACTGATAGCACCCATGTTGTACCCTATCAACAAATTCGACGAAGAAACAGCCTATAAATGGATTTCAGAAGTCGAAAACACCGAAATAGCCGACAACTTGTGCCACAAATTACTTCGTAACACACCTTTTGCAAGCAAGCTATGTCTAAAATTCGCCAATGGTAGCACTCTCGAACGTTACACAGCACTGATACTAGCAATAAACCTCATAACAATAGGTAAAGCTCTTGACAAAGAAGCCATGCAACGTTTTGCTCAAACTGAAATCGAATCCAACAACCCAATAACCCTTCCTATCGCAAAACGCCTCCTCCAAGACCTCTCTGAAACCGAATAAAAGAGTGAGTGATTGTGTATAGCGATCTACATTCTTGAATAAAAGCTTTGAAAATAATGAAATGGTCGTAATATCTATACTTCACCATTTATGGCGATTACGGCTTCAGCAAACCCGATTAAAGGTTATTTGAATTTATGAGGTTAATACAAAATAACCCAAAAGGACTGAATCCTGTAAATGGAATCAGTCCTAAATTTTCACTCATTCAAGACTTTTATCGAACACAAATAATAGAAAGAGATTAATCACGTAAGTAATATACCCAAAAATATCTTGATACTTTGATCTACGATAAAATATTATTCGTACTTGACTTAAGTAATATCATTCAATGCTATTAATCATAAAAAACTACACCTAAAAAATATGCAGTTCAAACAAAATTTTACAATACCCCAGTATATTTAGTTCTCCTATTATTTGAATCTGTTATAATAATTTCATTACCACCATTATACTCTATATAATACGTTTTTGTGCAAGATTCATTATATGTCCAACCAAAGAAAATGTTTTTATATTCATCTAAATAACCTCCTTCCCAATCAACGGTTTTAAAATTACATAGTATATTATTTCCATTTACAATATATGTTCCATCTGCTACCAATGTTGCAGGACCCCAACCTCCAACATTTACATTTGAATTTTTCATATATACAACCGTCCCATCTTCTTTAAAAGTAAAATGATCTCTTGTTTCGTTATTATTCCAATAAAATGATTGATATAATAATGTATTAACATCATGGATTGTTGGTATATCATTTTTTGTTGCAGATCTAAATTCTATAACCACTGATTGTGCACTATTTTTTATACATAATTTATCTGAATCCAATTGTAAAATTTCATATGTAGTATTACCAAATATTATTTTTTTATATCTTTTATCATAACTATAATTCATATTTTCGTAATAATAATATTTATTTGAATTTGGAGCAGATAGTAAATACTCTGTAAAATTAGTTGAATTATTCATGCTCAAAATCGATAGACCATCTGCCCTAATCCAATCACGAATAAGCAAATCACTCTGATCTATAATTTCATTACCATCACCATCTGTTTCTACGGAACCATCTCTTGTAAGTATAAATGCAGTATATCTATTTATTGGAATAAGCCTATCACCTTCAATCTTTAGTTTTAAAACAAAATTATCATCTACATCTCCATCAGTATCAGCTTTTGCACCTTCACATGTTATAATATTATCTGATATTGAATATGCAAAATAATAGGCTGTATAACCAGAAGGTGTTTCATAATCCATTTCACCTATTTTGTCTGAATTAAAAGTAATGGTAAGATACTGAAATTTTGTTCCTGACACCGGATTATAATATGATCTTACTCCATACCACGTACCACAAATAAAATCCGTGTTTTCTTCACTGCCTACATCATCACTACATGCACTAAAACAAATACAAGCCATCATCATTGATAATAGCAAACCTAATGTTGTAATTTTTTTCATAATGTTGTTTTTTGTGTTTCTCAGTCCCTCTTGAAACGGGTTATATAATTATATAAAGAAAGCGTAGGACTTTGTTTCCGTTTATCTATTTAGAGGCATCGCCAAACGCCCAATTCTGAAATAAACAGTCCACTCCCACGCCATTATCGATTATCGATACCTCCCCTTGTCGGGAAGTGGATATACGACAAGCATAGGCGTTTTATCGACTGCATTACCCCTCAGAATTAAAATTTTGGCGAATTTTCTAAATAAGGATAAAGCAAGAAAACGCTTTCCATAAATATGTCCTCTCCGGTGACAACTCGTTATCTGCCAAAGATTACTACAAAAATACATCTTTTTTACATTAAAATTAAAAATCGAACCTTTTTTTTTATTTTAATGAGCAAGATTTTAGACTGTTTTTAAGTATTATGTGAGTATAAATGTATTTATTTTTATTACTGCATATTGAATAAAAAATCAATATGTACTTAATTATGGAAATTTTTCTTTAAAAAAGATTGATATTTGCCCTAAAAGCATTAATTTTGTCATTCAAATCAGAAACTAATTAAAATTTTGCATTATGAAGAAGCACAATTTCTATGCAGGTCCGTCTATTCTTAGCGAATACACGCTTAATAAGACTGCCGAAGCTATTAAAGACTTCGCAGGTACCGGACTGTCAATTCTAGAAATATCTCACCGTAGCAAAGAATTTATAGCTGTAATGGATGAAGCCGAACAACTGTTCAAAGAGCTTCTTGACATTCCTGAAGGCTACAAAGTACTTTTCCTAGGCGGTGGTGCAAGCACTCAATTCTGTATGGTACCATTCAACCTGCTTAAAACGAAAGCAGCTTACCTCGATACAGGTACATGGGCCAACAAAGCTATAAAAGAAGCTAAACTATTCGGAGAAGTGGATGTTGTTGCGTCGTCTAAAGCCGACAATTATACATATGTTCCAAAAGATTTTGTTGTTCCTACCGATGCTGACTATTTCCACATCACAACCAACAATACCATCTATGGTACAGAAATCCGCAAAGACCTTGATGTAAACGTGCCTTTGGTTGCCGATATGTCAAGCGACATCTTCTCTCGCCCTATTGACGTATCTAAGTATGATGTTATATATGGTGGCGCACAAAAGAACCTAGCTCCGGCAGGCGTTACATTTGTTATAGTAAAAGAAGCTGCATTGGGTAAAGTTGAAAGAGCTATACCTACAATGCTTGACTACAGAACTCATGCCGATAAAGGCTCTATGTTCAACACTCCTCCTGTATTACCTATCTACTCGGCTGTACAAACTCTACGTTGGTACAAAGAACTTGGTGGCGTAAAGAAACTTGAAGAGATGGACAACGCAAAAGCAGCAAAACTATATGATGCAATCGATTCAAGTAAATTCTTTGTAGGTACAGCTAATGCAGAAGATCGTTCTATCATGAACGTATGTTTCGTGATGAAGCCTGAATACGCTGAACTAGAAAAAGAATTCAACGACTTTGCTAGCACTAAAGGTATCGTAGGTATCAAAGGACACCGCAGTGTTGGAGGTTTCCGAGCTTCACTTTACAATGCCCTACCAATGGAAAGTGTTGATGTGCTTGTTGCAGCAATGAAAGAATTCGAAAAAAATCATTAATCACATTATATTATCTACGAAAAATGAAAGTTTTAGTAGCAACCGAAAAGCCTTTTGCAACCGAAGCTGTAAATGGCATTAAAAAAGTGATTGAGAACGCAGGCCACGAACTTGTATTGCTTGAAAAAGGTACAAAAGCCGATCTCATCAATGCTGTAGCCGATGTTGAAGGGCTTATCGTACGTAGCGACATTGTTGACAAAGAAGTCTTTGACGCTGCAAAGCAACTTAAAGTTGTAGTACGCGCCGGAGCCGGATATGACAACATCGATCTTGCCGAAGCTACAGCAAAAGGTGTGTGCGTAATGAACACACCGGGACAAAACTCAAATGCAGTGGCCGAACTTGTATTTGGCATGACAATCATGATGATTCGCAACCAATACAATGGCAAAGCAGGTACCGAATTGATGGAAAAATCATTAGGTATTCATGCTTATGGACAAGTGGGACGCAATGTTGCACGCATAGCAAAAGGGTTCAACATGGCAGTTACTGCACTCGACCCATTCGTGAAAGATGAAGACATGGTTGCCGAAGGTGTTACTCCAATACACTCAGTTGAAGAACTATATAGCAACAACCAATTTGTTTCATTACACATACCGGCAACTGCTCAAACCAAGAAATCGGTTACAAAAGAGCTTATCTGCAAACTTCCTAAAAATGGGGTTCTTATCAATACTGCACGCAAAGAAGTAATTGACGAAGAAGGACTCGCTGCTGCACTTGAAGCACGTCCCGATATCTGTTACGTTGCCGACGTTAAACCCGACAATGCCGAAGAGCTTACAGCTAAATATGGCGACCGCGTATTCTTTACTCCAAAGAAAATGGGCGCACAAACAGCCGAAGCAAACATCAAAGCCGGTATTGCTGCAGCCGAACAAGTTGTAGCACACCTACGTGACGGTTGGAATCGTTTCCAAGTAAACAAATAAGTTTTCTCTTCATATTTTTTAGATTGGCAGGACTTCCTTAATTTACAAGTAAGTCCTGTCTTTTTTATCCCATCTTATCATAACCGCACAATACAAAAAAAGCGATAGGATTTTAGTTCCCATCGCCTTTCTTCGTTATCTTTAACAACCTACATCATCGGTTCTTCAACAATTCCACAACCTTCTCCACCGGCAACGCATCCACTTCACTACCTTTATAACCTTTCATCGTTTCGGCCATAAACATAGAATTCCACAAAGCTTCGGCTGTAGCCTCTATAGTAGCACAAAATATCGACGACATTTCCCCATTATCAAGCACGTCCATACTTTGAATCTTCTTTCCCGGTTTCACCAAGTTTTCCTTTGCCACCGACATTGCTATCACATAGTCTCCACTACCATTGGATGCAATACCTCCGGTCTTGGCTAGTCCCAACATCGCACGCTTAGCCACACGTTTCAAATTACGAGAATCAAGCGGAGCATCGGTCACAACCACCATCATGCACGAACCGTCTACATTTTCGGTTTTCTCAACATGCTTTCTGAAATCGTATTTGCACAATTTACGTCCCACTTGTACACCATCAATCTCTAGCACCCCACCATAATTGCTCTGCACAAGCACACCTATGGTATAACCTCCCAACGATTCGGGTAACACTCTCGACGCAGTGCCTATACCACCCTTAAAGCCAAAGCATATAGTTCCGGTTCCGGCTCCCACATTTCCTTGTTCCACAACACCACCTTTAGCCTTGCCGATAGCCTCCATAACCATTTCGGGAGTTACACGCATACCTTGAATCTTGTTCAATTTACCATCGTTGGTTTCACCCACAACAGCATTAACCGAACGCACACCCTCATTACCCGGTTGTGACAATGTATATCTCACCAAACCCTCAATCCCGGCTGCCACACTCAACGTGTTTGTAAGCACAACAGGAGTCTCTATATTCCCCAATTCCTCCACCTGAGTATATCCGGCTAGTTTCCCGAACCCATTACCAACATATATTGCAGCCGGAATCTTATTTCGGAATATATTATCTTGATGAGGAACTATAGCCGTAACACCGGTACGCACACTATCACCCTCAATGCAAGTAACTTGCCCCACCGTAACACCGGCAACATCGGTTATTGCATTATTTTTCCCTGTGGCAAAAATACCTACCGGAAATCCCCATTCACGCAAAGTCTTACGTTCTTTTGCTTCTACTTGAACACTCACCAACATTAAACCGGCAAGCGCCAACGTTCCAAAACTATTTCTTATTTTTTTCATATCAACAATAAATATCTTTCCACAAAGATACAAAACTATCCCAACAATCACCACCCCTCACAAAAACAATTGCAGACATTCCGTTGTGAAAACATTCAGAGTGGAACCAAAAGTTTCGCTCTTTTTTATTTTGTATAGATGTTTCATTCTCTCAATCGTGACGACCTGTCATGCATCCCAACACGTCTAATATCAACCAAATGGCTATCGCTAATACAAACATATCTTTGTTTCTTTTACTAAATTCTTGCAACTGGATGTTTCTTAAAATATTCTTCTAGTTCTGCTTGAAATTCGTCCACAGCCTTTTTTGCTTCTTCAAGGCTATCAAAATCTTGATCTTTGCCATCAATATAGGCATGCCAAGGATAGTTCTCTGTTTTATGATTCAATCTCCATATTGATGTGCCATGATAACACACGACTTCAATATTGCACTTATAATTACTAACTTGAGAAGCAACTTCGCCATTAGAATAATCACCTATTGTGCTTTCACTATTGTCCTTATATCTCATATTAGCTATTGTATTTATAGCTAGTAGCGAAATTAGAAATAATATCATTATAACGTTAAGCATAATCATACTTTATTTAAAATAAACATTGATTTCTAGATTTCACGATTGTAGTCTTCTTTGCACCAACGCACTATTGCCGGAGTTAGTCCTAGTACAAGCAAAGCAACTCCACTTATCATTACCACTGCGTTCATCATCATGACGCCTAACATCACCACCAATGCACATATTATTGCTACTGTCATCAGCAAATTTTCGTTTTTACTATATTCTTCGATTGATTTACTGATTGCTGCAAATACTTGCGCTGTTTCTACTGTTGACTTACTGTTTTGTACTGAATTTAGTGCCATTGCTTTCATAATTTATATCATTTTAATGTTATTATCATTTGATGCCACAAAGTTATGGGACACATGGGAAACTTTCTTTCCCACCATTCTCAAATAATGTTAAATAAGCCGATTTCGCAAAACATTTTTCTAGCTTTTCCATTTTATTTTAGACTGAAAAATTGTCATATTTCATATATATGGCACCTTATTTGCTTATTTATATTTACCAAAAAGTCAATAACAAAAAGAAACAAACTAAAAACTTAGAATATTATGCAAAAAGGATCAATTGGGGTAACTACCGAGAATATTTTCCCCGTTATCAAAAAATTCTTATACAGCGATCACGAAATTTTCCTTCGCGAGCTTGTATCTAACGCTGTTGATGCCACTCAAAAGCTACGCACGCTTGCTTCTCATGGCGAATTTAACCAACCTCTTGACAACGTCTCTGTAAGCGTAACTATAGACAAAGACAAAGGCACTCTTACAGTAAGTGACCACGGTATCGGTATGACAGCCGATGATATCGATAAATACATCAATCAAATAGCATTCTCAGGGGCTGAAGAGTTCCTTGCCAAATACAAGAATGACGCCAACGCCATCATCGGTCACTTCGGTCTTGGCTTCTACTCTGCATTCATGGTTTCTAAGAAAGTTGAAATTCGCACTCTATCCTACAAAGAAGGTGCTAAAGCCATGAGCTGGGTATGCGACGGCAGCCCTGAATATGAAATGACTGAAATCGAAAAGACTGAACGCGGAACCGATATCATCCTCTACATCGATGACGAGAGTAAAGAATTCCTTGAAAAATCTCGCATTGAAGCTCTACTAAAGAAATATTGCCGTTTCTTGCCCGTACCTATCGTGTGCGGTAAGGTTCAAAAATGGGAAAAGGACAAATATGTCGACACCGACGAAGACAACGTCATCAACAACGTAGAACCATTGTGGACAAAGAAACCTGCCGATTTGTCAGATGAAGACTACATAAAGTTCTATCACGAACTGCACCCGGGACAAGACGACCCTCTTTTCTGGATTCACTTGAACGTGGACTTCCCTTTCAATCTTACAGGTATCTTGTATTTCCCTAAAATCAAAAACAACATCGACATCAATAAGAACCGCATACAGTTATATTGCAACCAAGTGTATGTGACCGACCAAGTGGAAGGCGTAGTTCCTGATTTCTTGATGTTATTGCAAGGCGTTATCGACTCACCTGACATTCCATTGAACGTATCTCGTTCTTATCTTCAAAGCGACGCCAATGTAAAGAAGATTTCTTCTCACATTACAAAGAAAGTGTCTTCACGTCTTGAAGACATTGCTAAGAAGGATCGTAAGAACTTTGAAGAAAAGTGGAACGACATCAAGTTGTTTATCGAATATGGTATGCTCACCGATGAAAAATTCTGCGAGTCGGCTATGAAATATGCCTTATTAGAGGACACCGAAAACAAATACTTCAACTTTGAAGAATACAAAACTCTTATCAAAGATGCTCAAACCGATAAAGACGGAACTTTGGTATATTTGTATGCGACTAACAAGGAAGACCAATACACTCACATCAAGGCCGCAACCGATAAAGGATATAGCGTGTTGATGATGAACGGACAATTGGACTCTCACTTCGTGGGCATGCTTGAACAGAAGTTTGAAAAGAGCCGTTTTGCACGCGTCGACGCCGATGTTGTAAGCAATCTTATCCCAAAAGATGATAAGAAAGAAGCCGACATTACTTCACTTCAACGCACTATCATGACAACTTTATTCAAATCGCAAGTGCCTGCCATTGAGAAAAGCGACTTCTTTGTGTCATTTGAAGCTCTAAGCGGAGACTCTCACCCTATTGTGCTTACTCAAAGTGAATATATGCGTCGCATGAAAGACATGGCTGCAATGCAACCTGGCATGAGCTTCTACGGCGAATTACCCGATAGCTACAACATGATTATCAACACCGAGCATCCGGTAATCAAGCGCGTGATGTCCGAAGCCGAAGAAGCCTTGAAATCAAGTGTAGAACCTCTGGAAGCATCACTTGCCGATACAAACAAGGCTCTTGAAGAAGCTCGTAAGGATGACAACAAAAAAGATGAGGCTG
>JAEIGA010020497.1_pt1 | contig 10083 bp, 9 predicted proteins | sample 9270691 | NCBI WGS metagenome assembly JAEIGA01 (sample SAMN17057246, study PRJNA624740) | gut metagenome | biome: biome; isolation source: fecal sample | host: Bos grunniens | place: China: Xizang | collected 2019
AACATCACTGACGCTGTGCTTGCTGGTCTCAACGAGGAGTACATCAAGACAAAGAATTCAAAATAAGAAGATAATTGAAGATAGCTGTACTGTCCTGTTTCTATCCCTACAGAGGAGGAATCTCTCAGTTTAACGCATGCCTTTACGAAGAACTGAGCAAGAATCATGTTGTCAAGGCTTTCAATTTCAAGAGACAATATCCTGAATTCCTTTTCCCCGGAAAGACACAGCTGGTTACAGCAGACGATGAGGCCGTACCGGTAGAGAGCGAATCTCTGCTGGATACGGCCAATCCTTTTTCTTATATCAGCACATACAAGGCAATCCGTGATTGGAATCCCGATGTACTGATTGTAAGGTACTGGATGTCATATTTTGCTCCATCCTTGGGCTATGTAACCCGAAGGATGAAAAAGCATTGCAAAGTGATATCCATTCTTGACAATGTCGTGCCGCACGAGCCACATTTCTTCGACACACCTCTTACCAGATATTTCCTGAAAGGAAGTACAGGAAGCGTGACACTCTGCGAGGCAGTCTCAAAAGACCTGCTTAAGATTAAGCCGGATTCACAGTTTGCCGTGATACAGCATCCTCTTTACTCACATTTCGGAGAAAAGAAGAGTCGGGAAGAAGCAGAGGAAAAGTTCGGGCTCAAACCAGGAAAGAAGAATCTGCTTTTCTTCGGTCTGATAAGGGAATACAAGGGTCTCGACATCCTTTTGGAAGCATTCAGAACCCTTCCTGAAGAGTATCAGCTGATCATCGCAGGTGAACCATATGGTTCATTTGACAGATATGACAAAATCATAAAATCTCTCCCGGCAGAGGCTCAGGAGAGAATATTTATGGACCTCAGATATATAAAGGATTCGGAAGTTACAGATTATTTCTCTGCATCCGATCTCGCTGTACTGCCTTACAGAAGCGCCACTCAAAGCGGCATAAGCTCAGTATCGTACCACTTTGAAGTACCTATGATAGTAACTGATGTGGGAGGTCTTAAAGAGACTATCGGCGACAGAGGCACGGGAATTGTTGCATCGGAAGGAAGTCCCGAAGCGATCAGCAGGGAGATCCTTCGCTTTTTCAGCAGCGAAGAAATAAGAAAGAACTGCATTGAGAACATACGCAAGGAGAAGGAAAGACTCTCCTGGAAAACTTTTGCCGAGAAGCTGACCGGCTTCATCGAGCAGTTATAATATACGGAATCATGAAGAGAATATTCGGAAATTTGCTCATAGCCATTGCTTTGACTGCGGTCAATCCGTGGGCAGGAATGGCTCAGGAATATGTGAACACCCCTGTAACCATGTCTAAGGACAAGGTCAGGGTCAATGGTGAGCTGTGCTATTCGCATGTCGTGCTTGAAAAGCAGACTCTATTTTCAATCAGCAAGGCTTATAATGTGAGCGTGGACGAGATCTACAGACTGAATCCGTCAGTGAAGGACAACGGTTTGAAAAAAAATGCGATAATCCTTATTCCTGTTACCCAGGACAAGACAAAGGAAGTGTCAATGCAGGAAGATATTCTCAAACTTCAGCAGGAAAGACAGGAAAGACAGAGACAGCTGGACTCCCTCACTGCGATCGAAGTCCAGAAGCCTGTAAAGAAAGCTGCACAAGAGACCATACATGTGAGAAAGTGGTTTGAAGATCTCAATAGCATAGCGGAAAAATACGGAGTGACAGTTGAAGCCATCATGCGGGCAAACAATCTGAAGAGTCCAAAACTCAGCAATAGACAGAGACTCGTGATTCCTGTTGTAGAGGATGATGACGAAGCACCAGAACACACAGATGATGACGCTTTGGCTGAAGAAATCGTTCAAGACAGTACGGTGACAGACATTCCGGTTGAGGACTTATGGCAGACAACCCTCACACCTAGGGAAAAGGTCAAAGCCACAATGCTACTTCCATTAAAGACAGCGGACGGCCGCATCAACCGCAACAACATGGACTTCTACAGCGGCGCACTGCTTGCTACATACGATATGGCAGAAAAGGGCGTAAGTACTGAATTCAGCATGCTGGACATTGCGGACAAGACACACCCTGTGAGATTGGAAGACATAGAAGGCAGCGACATGCTGATCGGACCTGTAAGCGGCTCGGATATATCAAGGCTTCTTGAAAGTTTCCCTCCTTCAACAATGGTCATTTCACCTCTGGACCCTAGAGTGGAGAACCTTGTTGCAAGTCACGACAACCTTATCCAGGCTCCTACCCCTGCAAAGATGCAGTACATAGACATGACTGAATGGGTAAAGGAAGACATGGAACTCGGAGACACAGTCTTGGTGATAACCGAGAAGGCATTCAAGCAGAGCGATGCTGCAAAGCTGATGATGGAAGTAATCGATTCGTCAGGAATCGTATATAATCCGTTCTCATACAACATTCTTGAAGGTCGCGACGTAGTGGATACACTCAAGGTGCTGATGGCAAAGCAGGGAACAAGCAGGGTGATGATTGCTTCCGAAAGCGAGGCATTCGTCAATGATGTGGTCAGAAATATGAATCTCATGCTCTACGAACAGTACAAGGTCGTGCTTTACGCACCTTCAAAGATAAGAAGTTTCGAGACCATCGAAGTGGAACATTTCCATAAGACAAACATGCATGTGAGCCTTACATATTACATAGACTACGACGACCAGAGAGTGAAGGACTTCCTGCTTAAGTACAGGGCACTTTTCAACACAGAGCCGTCACAGTTCGCTTTCCAGGGATATGACATCGCCACATACTTCATCAACCTTTGCAGCAGATATGGGGACAGATGGCCTGAAATGTTAGACAATGCTCCACAGGCTATGCTGCAGAGCACTTTCAAGTGCAAAAAAGTTGACGAAAACGGCGGCCACCTCAATAACGGCATCCGCAGAATCGTCTATGACAACGGTTGGTCTGTGTATGAAGTCAAATGATTTCAGCCCTGAAGAAGGGACTTTGCATTAGCAATCGCAGCATCGGTAAGAACAGAACCGCTGAGCATGCGTGCTACTTCAAGAACTCTCTGCTCGTCAGAGAGTTTTTCTATTTTGGATACAGCTTTTGAAGCAAACGGATCGATATCCTTTGATACAAGATAATGAGCTCTACCCTTTGCAGCAACCTGCGGAAGATGAGTAATGGCGAATACCTGCATGAATTCTCCCATGCTGCATATCATTGATCCCATCTTGTCAGCAACGCTGCCGGAGACGCCTGTATCAATCTCATCAAAAATCATCGTAGGCATCTTTGCAAAACGTGCTCTCATTGCCTTGAGAGCGAGCATAATACGTGACATTTCACCGCCTGAAGCGCATCTGGTTACATCAACGGCATTTCTTCCGGATGAGGAGAAACGGAACTGAACACCGTCACGTCCGTTTACACCGACAGGGATATCGAGCAGTTCGACTTCAAAGATAGCATATGGAAGTTCGAGATTGCGTATAGAATCCTGTATGCTTTCCGCAAAAGGCTGGGCCGCCATTTCACGGGATTCATGAAGTCTGTCCGCTACTGCATCAAGTTCTGTCTTGGTATTGTCGATCTCCTTTATGAGTCCTTCACGTCTTTCTTCAAGAATCGTCGAATCAAAAAGTGCTTCGGAAAGTCTGTCTCTTAAGACTATGAGTTCCTTCACATCTGCGCAGCCATGCTTCTGCATGAGGCTGTATAGAAGCGACATCCTGTTTTCAACCTCCTCAAGACGACTTTCAGATATGTCTGTACGTGAATTCAGGTCAGAAATTTCAGAAAGGATGTCATCAAGTTCAGCGCGACAAGAATCGATACGGTCAGAAAGTTCAGCCGCAGCAGGTATGAAACGCGACAAACGAGAAAGCTGTCTGCCAGATTCCTTGAGTGCCGAATCCAATGAAAGAACTTCTCCACCCGAAGATGCCGAGGTAAAGAGTTCCTCAACATTACAGAGACCCGTCTTGATTTCTTCCGCATTAGCAAGCTGCTTCTGCTCTACTTCAAGTTCTTCGAGTTCCCCTTCACGAAGAGATGCAGCCTCTAGCTGACGGAACTGAGCCTCATTATAATCCTTTTCGCTGTTTATTCTGGAAATACGTGTTTCAAGCTGATTGAGTTCGGATTTAAGAGAATTGAGTTTTCTCCATAAGTCCGCACACTGATCTTTCAGATCCATATTGCCTGCAAAATAATCAAGAATTCCCAGCTGGAACTGCTTGTCAGATAAAAGCAGAGTCTGATGCTGTGAGTGAATGTCTACCAGACGGGAAGAGATATCCTGAAGCACCTGCACAGGCACAGGTGAGTCATTCACAAAGCATCTTGAGCGTCCCGAGCGATTGACTGTCCTGCGTACGATGAGATGGCCATCATCCCATTCCACCTCATTTTCTTCGAGCAGATCCTTAAGTTCCACTTCATCGGGACTCATTTCAAATTCGGCTTCAACCACACAGTTGTCGGATCCTTCCGACACCATTGAAGCATCAGCCTTTGCGCCCATCACTAGCGAAAGGGCACCGAGAAGAATAGATTTTCCAGCTCCTGTCTGACCCGTAATAATGATCAGACCCTCCGGAAAATCAATCTCCAGAGAGTCTATCAATACGTAGTTCCTGACGTGAAGCCGGCTGAGCATGATAACTACTCGTTACCTTCTCTGTTAGCCATTCTGTAAGAGATCTCGTTCTCCTTGAACTCCTCGATCGCTACAAGACTTGGCTTAGGCTGCCTCTCGTAATATTTTGAAATCTCGATCTGCTCGCGATTTTCAAATACCTCCTCCATTGTATCGCGGTCATTCTTGAAGTCCTCGAGCTTTCTTGTAAGCTCCTTCTTCTCAGCGATTGCAATCTGATTTGCTCTCTTCGAGAGTATCACTACTGTCTCGTAGATGTTTCCTGTTGGCTCCGCGAGATCGCAGAGGTCTCTTGTAAGTGTGTTTGTAGGTGTTTTCTTGTTAGCCATTTCTAATATTGTCATTTAATGTTACCCTTGTTCCGGCGGAGAAATGAAGTCCCTCCATTTAATTATACCGACAGAACGGGAGCGGGTTTCAAAAATTTTTCAGTTATTCTGCATTTTCTGTCGCAGCAGTCTGTTCAGCCTTCCTGGCCTCACGCTGAAGACGTCTCCTCTCCTTCGCAAAATCCTTCTCCGTCATGTTTTCAGAATCATCTTCAGTCTCGACTACTTCCCTGCCGATAGCCTTCTGGGCTTTGCGGTATACCGCGTCAAGCTCCTTCCTGTAATGAGATTCAGGAATCTCGCTTGAGAAGTTATAATAGTCATCAATGAATATGAGATATCTTTCTCTCTGCTTTTCAGGCACACTGAGACGAGCATAATTATATGAAGACATCGCGATATAATAAAGGACATCTTCTCTATATACGGTCTCCGCATCATCCTTGAGTACATTTCTGAGCGCCACTCGTGAAGCACTGTAGTTCTCCATATGATAATAGAGCTTAGCTGCTTCATACGCCTTTCTGTCCAGGCGTTCATTCAGATCAGTCATCATGTCGCGACACTCCTGCATATATGGAGTATCCGGGAACTCGAGTATATATTCTGAAATTGCGTTCAGAGCTGTATAGGTCGGCGTCTGGTCCAGTTCGTACCTTAATGTAGAACGATAAAGACAGTCAATACGGAGATATCGTGCATCCGAAGTGAACGGGCTACGCGGGTATGCCTCGATAAACTGAGTGAAATTGGTCTCAGCCGTATAATAATCCCTGAACCTGTAGTTGCTCAATCCCCAGTAATATCTTACTGTGTCATCACGTTCCGTACCGTTTGTAAGTACAGAAAGCGACTCGAACAACGCTGCTGCTTTCGAGTACTTGCCCATGTCGAAATATCCGAATGCCGCCTCATATTTCGCATCAGCATCGTTACTGTTAAGCATCAGTTCATACTGAGACTTGCATGAAGCCAGAGAGACAACAGCAAGCATTGAAATAATAAAAAGTCTGAATCTCATCATTTATTACTGCATTTTGAGGAATTTCTCAGCATCGAGAGCTGCACGGCAACCTGATGCTGCAGCTGTGATAGCCTGTCTGTAAAGAGGATCCTGCACGTCACCTGCGGCGAAGACTCCCTCGACATTTGTCTTTGATGTCTTTCCGTCTGTTATGATGTAACCCTCCTTATCCACATTGACCCACTGGCTGAAAAGTTCCGAATTGGGATGATGGCCGATAGCCAGGAAAAATCCGTCCACGGCTATATCAAAAACCTCGCCATCCTTTCTGAGAAGCCTTGCACCGGTAACTCCTGCCGCATCTCCGAGAATCTCTTGAGTGTTGCAGTTCCAGAGTACTTCGATATTCTCAGTATTCATCACTCTGTCCTGCATTGCCTGAGATGCTCTGAGCACATCTCTACGGACAATCATATAGACCTTCTTGCAGAGTCCTGCAAGATAAGTCGCCTCCTCACAAGCTGTGTCACCGCCTCCCACGACAGCCACAGTCTTCTTCCTGTAGAAGAATCCGTCACATGTAGCGCAGGCCGACACACCGAGGCCTCTGTATTTGAGTTCTGAATCAAGTCCGAGATACTTTGCGGTAGCACCAGTAGCGATGATGAGTGTCTCAGCCTCGATCTCATGACTGCCGTCGATCACGATCTTGAAAGGACGAACCGAAAGATCCGCACTTGTTACAGTACCGATTCTCATGTCTGTGCCGAGACGCACAGCCTGAGCCTTCATGGAGTCAACAAGCTGCTGACCGCCGATTCCGTTCTCAAAACCCGGATAATTCTCTATATCAGTTGTAGTCGTGAGCTGACCACCAGGCTGCATTCCTTCGTAAAGAACCGGAGAAATATCAGCTCTTGAAGCGTAGATTGCGGCTGTGTAACCCGCCGGGCCGCCACCGACTATAAGACATCTTACCTTTTCCATATATCGTTTAGTTTTTGCAACTTGCAAAGATAACAAATTGAATGCATTTTCCCGTTCTTTTACACGACTTTCTCGCACCTCGAACGAATAAAGCATCAGACCTTCATCAGATATGGCTTCGCCTTCCTATAGATCCATCCAAGCAAGCAATCCGGAAGAATCACGATGAAAGGCCAGAACAACTTGTTAAGGAACCCAGGCATGGTTCCCCTACGGCGACAGAAAGTAGCTCTGAGTGCCCTGTCTACCGCTTTTTCAGGACGAATCATTACCATCAGTCCGCGCGCAAGCTTCCTGAGACTATCTTTTAGAGGAACAAGCGGAGTATCGACTGCACCGAAATATGCATTTGTGACGCTCACACCGGTCTTCTGACATTCGATGCGGAGTTCACGGGAGTAATTGCGGACAAAACACTTGGTGATGCCATACATTCCGATGCCAGGCCAGATCATCCATGCTGCAAGTGATGAAATATTGAGGATGTAGCCACAACCTCTCTCTTTCATGGCACCGACATATTTACGACAAAGCATGAGAGGAGTGTTCATATGCACCATCATAATCAGCTTGAGCATCTTCTCGGAAGTCTCCGCTATACCCTGACAATACATGATGCCGGCATTGTTGACAAGGACCTCCACACTGCATCCTTCTGCCTCAGTCTTTTCATATATGCCATCTGCAGCATCCACTGCAGACAGATCCTGAACTATCGGCATGAGGTGAAGCTTTTCCTTCATCTCCGACGATATTGCCTCAGATGCCTTGACCTTTGCATCTACTATTGCCACAGTCTCTTCAAGACCTTTAGAATTTATATCAACCAATATGACATTGTAACCCATCAGCGCCAGTCTTTCCGAATATATGCGTCCCATTCCGGATGCGGCTCCTGTTACCAGAGCATAGGTTTCGTAGTTTCTGAATCTCTTCATATTATGTGTGTGCTTTCCTATAATAACGGGCGCAAAATTACTCCTTTTTAATGAATATCCTACCTTTTCAGAACAATTTCGACCTCATATAATTTGGAAAATTTCAAAATTATTTTGGATTTCTCGACCTAAATGAATATCTTTGCGTTAAAGTGAATTTAAAATGAACACACACAAATGCCCAAACATTGAGGAATTCAAGCTGCTCCTCAAGAAGAATTCATTGAAGGCAACACCTCAGCGTCTGGCCGTTCATGAAGCAATGATGACACTCGGTCATGCATGTGCAGACATGGTGACAGAGGAAATCACAAAGAAAGGAACGGCGAAAATCACTGTAGCATCGGTATATAACGTACTGACACAGATGGCTATGATCGGCATCTACGACTACAGGCTCAGTGCCAACAACAAGATGTATTTCGACGTGAACACCTTCAAGCACATACATCTCTATGACCATGAGAACCATGTATTCAAGGATGTGATCGACGACGAGCTTATCGCTCTTATCGAGTCTCATCTCAACAGGAAGTCGTTCAAGGGATATAAGGTGGAAGGAGTCGACATCCAGCTTATAGGCAAGCCTACAAGAAAGAAACACACGATCTGATGATGATCCCTGGCGTAATGCCAGGGATTTTTATTTGAATTATTTTCTTTTATCAATGCAACGAAATCTGATGTATGTGCATCTTTGTTGTCTCGTTCCCTTCCGAACATTCGATATGAACAGAAAATTTATGAAAAAGATAATCAGAACATTCATTATTCTTGCGGCTGCAGTATCGCTCGTTGCCGTTTCGTGTCAGAAGGATGACACACTCAGATACAACAACGTGACAATGGGAAATGTGGTTGCAGGATCCTTCATTTCCGACCAGGGAAATGTATTCAATGTGGTTGAGCAGACATGTCAGGGAAGACTCGATACAATGAAAAGAGTGATTCTCGCATGCGATGTACTGCGCGAGACAGAAGGCGCATCAGACACATATGACGTAAGACTGACCAAGGTCACCTCCGTACTCGACAAGGAACCCATTCTCTTGAGTGGAATCACAGATGAGGCCGCCAAAGCCACAGATCCGATTCACATAGAGCACATCTGGCACTCAGGCGGATACATGAACATGCAGGTGATAATCCCCGTACCGACTGGTACCAGCAACCCGCATCTTATCAACCTTGTCCTCGATGACAACGCATCAAAAGGAAAGTCATATGTATTCGAACTCAGACATAACGCATTCGGAGAGATCTGGACAGAAAACTCGACTGACTACACCCTTGCAAGCGCATATGTAAGCTTCCCTATCGGAAAGATGATTTCTGGAGACATCGCTGATATCAAAATAAACTGGAGAAGTCACAAGACAGTTGGAAACGCTTGGACTCTGGAGGTTATCGACAGGATGCTTCAATACAATTGGTCAAGAGATGAATTCGAGCAGGCGCCTCTCGATATAAAAAGCAAGGCGGCGACTGACATTATGTAAATAACCAAAAGGCCGAAAGGCGAAGAGAGGTGACTACGCTTGACGTAGTCACCTCTCTTTTATATTATCCTTTATCATCAGTCTTTCTTATCAGGCAGAACAATAGCAACCGTCTCTCCCTTGACAATCTGCTCCCCCTGAGCAGAGCATACAGCCAATATGCGTCCGTCAACAGCCGGAACAATCTCTTCCATGCCGTAATAGGTCTGGATATATCCCATAGGCTCACCTGCCTTGACCTTGGCACCTGCTCTTGGAAGCATTGATACATCGTCCACATCAACCTCCCACAAAACCTGACCCTTGACAGGAGCCTGGACAGGAACGGCCGTCGGATATTTTGTGAGATAGTCCTCAACCGGATACTTCGGCAGTTCGACTACCGGTCGCACTACCACCTTCGGAGCACCTGCCTTTTCGCGTGCAGCCTCAAGATCCTTGAGGAAACGTTCCTTGGCTACTCCGCTCTTGTAGTCGCGATACTGTCTTTCGTGCATTGCAAACTCGAAAAGTTCTTCGTCGTCCTGACCGCAGTCCCATCCCTCGTCCTTCATCATAGCACGGAACTTATCAAGTTCGTTCGGGAATGCATCCTGAGGGGTGCCGGTGTAGAATTCAAGTCCTTTGTCCTTGGCAAGCTGAACTATCTCCGGAGCGAGCTCTCCAGGAAGAGTACCCATCTTGCCGAGTATCATGTTCCAGGTATCCTTGTCGATTGTTGTCCAACGAGGCTGTCCTTTAAGAGTACT
>JAEIGA010020498.1_pt1 | contig 10083 bp, 8 predicted proteins | sample 9270691 | NCBI WGS metagenome assembly JAEIGA01 (sample SAMN17057246, study PRJNA624740) | gut metagenome | biome: biome; isolation source: fecal sample | host: Bos grunniens | place: China: Xizang | collected 2019
AACAGCTCGGAGTCCGAAGCCCGCAGTTTAAATTTGATATATTCACAGTGATTATATCTTCCCGAGTGACTCCGGCTCGCTTCTCCCGAGCTCTATTTTTGTAAGTAAAAGCTAAACAATTGCTAGCACAATCGTTTTTAACGCTTTTTCTATTGTATAAGCAGCGATGCAAAGCTCGGTCGCTTTGCTTGGGGTAATCCGCTGCTTTTGCCCTAAGAACCTGCATGCTTCAAAGTGAGTAGCGTTAGCTGCGAACAAATCTGCGTGGCATAAAATGTTTTTATTTTTGCTGAAATGCTTGATGTAATTGGGTTTGATTCCGATAACATTATAGAAGAAATTATTAATAAAATTAAATCTATCTAAAAAATTCTTTTTATCTAACAAAACAAGAATTTATTTAAATAAATGATGTTACTATTGACAGAAACGATATGCTATTGTATATTCTTATTACGATGTTTCTATTAAAAGAAGCATTATTTAATTGTAAATGCGCAAAGGATTGTAAGGGCGGCGACGATAGGAGCCGTTGTTGCTTGGTTCGAGATGCTCAACAACCAGCAACTATGCGATGTAGCAAACCAAGCAATAATGAAGCTGCGGTAGACAGCGTAACCCTGAAAAGCCTGGTCTGAATAAAGGCACTTTATTCAGATGCGCCCGTATAATTTAGATGATTTTTAATTTTACTATTTATTGGAGAAAATTATGGAATATTTGAAACAGTTCCCTAACAAAGAAGGATATTTTGGAGAATACGGTGGGTCTTTTGTGCCAGAAGTTCTTCAAAAGGAAATGGATAAAATTACAAAGGCTTACTACACTATTAGCAAATCTCACGATTTTATTAACGAATTGCGTAGTATTAGAAAGCATTTTCAGGGACGCCCTACTCCTGTTTATTACTGCCGCCGTTTGTCAGAAAAATGTGGTGGTCGCATTTACTTGAAGCGTGAAGATTTGAATCATACTGGGGCTCACAAATTGAATCACTGTATGGGCGAAGCGTTGCTTGCAAAATATATGGGCAAGAAAAAGGTAATTGCAGAAACTGGTGCTGGTCAACACGGTGTTGCATTGGCTACTGCTGCAGCTTATTTTGGTTTGGAATGTGAAATTCACATGGGCGAAGTTGATATTGCAAAGGAACATCCTAATGTTGTTCGTATGAAGTTGCTTGGTGCAAAGGTTGTGCCTGTAACTCACGGACTTAAGACTTTGAAGGAAGCTGTGGATTCTGCTTTTGACGCTTACTTAAAAGACCCTGTGAACAGCATTTACTGTATTGGTTCTGTTGTTGGGCCTCATCCGTTCCCAATGATGGTGCGTGATTTTCAGCATGTTATTGGCGTAGAATCTCGTGAACAGTTTTTGGAAATGACTGGGGAACTTCCTGATGAAGTTTGTGCTTGTGTTGGTGGTGGTTCTAACGCAATGGGTATGTTCAGCGGATTTTTAGATGATGACGGTGTTCGCTTGACTGGTGTTGAACCTTCTGGTCGTTCATTAAAAATGGGTGACCACGCTGCAAGTCTTTCTTACGGAACTCCTGGAATTTTGCACGGATTTAAAACTTATTTGCTACAAAACGAAAAAGGTGAACCAGCTCCTGTTTATTCTATTTCTAGTGGTTTGGATTACCCAGGAAGTGGCCCTGAACACTGTATGCTTAAAGATTCTGGTCGTATTCAGTACACTGTGGCTAGTGATAAAGAATGTTTGGAAGCATTTTATACTCTTTGTCGCTTGGAAGGAATTATTCCTGCTCTTGAAAGCGCTCACGCTGTGGCTTACGCTATGAAGGCAGCTCAAGAAAGACCAGAAAAATCTATTCTTGTTTGTTTGTCTGGACGCGGTGATAAAGACATTGACTTTATTGTAGACAACTACGGAACTGGCGAAGAATATTTGAAGTAGTTTACACTACGCTTGTCACAAGGGACGATATTGATTAAGGGGATGACACTATGATTGATTCATACAGGTCGTCCCCCTTTTTTTTATGAGATCCTGACTTTCGTCAGGATGACGGGAATGAAACCGTCAAGGGATGTCTAATTTATTCTATCATCCCAGAATATAAACCGTCATGCTGAACTTGATTCAGCATCTCTTTTTTTTACATATATGATATAGATCCTGAAATAAATTCAGGATGACAAACCATTATGCAGGATGACGCAGGGTAATTCTGAATGACAAACCATTGACACTGATTTTTTCATAACATAAAATTATTTTTATGAAAATTAAAAAGATTTCACTTATTTACGGATTAATTCTAATTACTATAAACATTTTAGCCGTTTTTCTTACTTCTACACTTTTATGTAATGTATTAACTGACACAACTCTTTTAAATGTTATGGAAAAGTTTTTAAAAGAACATACATTCCTAAATATTACTTTACAAATTTTGCCTTTTACTGTACCTCCTTTATTTTGTGTCACATACACAACAAAACTTAATAAATCTAATGATATTCAACAAAGAAAAAAACTTTTAGCAAATACACCTTTTGTTTATTCCATAATAGGAATTTCTGGTTGGCTTATAGGATTTTTAATAAACTTTGGTTTAACTTTTTATTTCAAATTAAAATTCAATTCTCATATTTTTAATTTTCTTTTGGAACAATCATTTTACTATGTGTTTATGATAATTTTTACTTTTATGGGAACTTTCTTTATACTGGAATCAATTAACAGAAAATATGTTCTTCCACATTTTATTCCAGATGGGCATATTTCAGAAATAAAAGGCGTATTTTCACCTTCTATCACTTTTATTTATATTCTATTGTATATAACACTTTGTATATTTCCTTGCTGTATTCTTTTTTCAAGTTTTATAATCAATTCAGATTTTGAATTTTCCAGCCAAAATATTAAATCATTAATTCTGATAAGCATATTTTTAACCGCTAACCTTTTGTTGACAATTGTAATTTCACGATTTTATTCAAAACCACTTTTGCGTTTAAAAGATTGTGCACAAAATATTGCCAACGGAAATTACGACATTCACACAGGAATTTCAACTGGTGATGAATTGGGCGTTTTAAGCGACACTTTTAATGATATGGCCGTTTCCCTAAAAGAAAAGGAACTTATGTATGATACTTTTGGCAAAGTTGTTACTCCAGAAATTCGAAATTGGCTTTTGCAAGGGAACACAAATCTTGGCGGTGAAACTGTTTGCGCCACAATTCTTTTTTGCGACATCAGAGGCTTTACAACCCTTTCGGAACAAATCAATCCAAAACAAGTTGTTAGTTTGCTGAATAAATATTTTTCCCGCATGGAACAATGTATTGTTAAACACAACGGAATTATCAACAAATATATCGGGGACGCTATTATGGCAATTTTTGGTGTTCCTTTGGCAAATCAAAATCAGGCCATTGACGCATACAAATGCTGTCTTGATATGCGTAAAACTTTGGCAGAACTAAACAAAGAACTAAAAGCCGAAAATATGCCACAGTTAAATTTTGGAATCGGACTTCACACAGGAAATGTGTTGGCAGGAAACATCGGTTCCACAAGCAGAATGGAATACACAGTAATTGGTGACACAGTAAATGTTGCCAGCAGAATAGAATCTTTGTGCAAAGAACATAATTGCGACTTGCTAATTTCAGAAACAACAGTGGAATCAATAGTCACTTGTGGTGGTTCCTTGCCTCAACTAGAATCCATAGGCGAAACCCAAATCCGCGGCCGCAAAACCACAATCAGCATTTACAAAGGGTAAAATATGCAATATTAGTTTACAATTTTGTATATTTTACTTGACATTAATCTAAATCATTATATTATATTCATTGTATGAAAGAAATTTTAATAAAACTCAGGCAAGAAAATCGTTATTCTCAAAGTTTACTTGCAAAAATTCTTGGAATTTCACGACAAGCTTACATAAAATATGAATTAGGGGAAGTTGAACCGTCTGTAGAAATTGTTAGAAAACTTAGCAAAATTTATAATGTTTCTTATGATGTTTTAATAGATAACGCAGTTCTTCCTTATAAAAAAATTGAATATAAAATTCCAACAGAACCTACATTAGAAGTTGCTTCCCCTACAACAGTTTATTCACCTTCTTATATTGATTCAGACACAGATAACACAATTGAATATTTTAAAAACCAATTAGACTACTTACAATCAGTAATCATAGAAATGAAAAATAAATTAAACAAAATCCAAATTCATGATTCCAATTCGCTTACACTTGAAAATTACGCTTCTTATTCAAAATCAAAATCTTTTAACAAAGATGATTTTTTTAATAAAGTCGGAAAACAAAACATAGACAGTTCGTATATAACAGAACTAAGGGAAAAAAGTTCTACATGATTCTATTTGATACAAATGTCATAATTGATATGCTTAATAATGAAAATGATTATCGCTGGAACTACCTTTCACAAGAAGAATGTGTTATATGTGGTGTAGTAATTTCTGAACTATATAGTGGAATTAAAAATAAAAAAGAATTAAAGGCTGTAGAACTTTTTGTTAATTCACTAGATTGTCTTTCAATTGAAAATGAAGATTGGAAAAAAATAGGTGAATTAATTTATAATCTTAAAAAAAACGGTATTTCCGTTCCATTTCAAGATGCAATTTTAGGATATCTTTCCATTAAGCATAGTTGTAAAATACTTACAAATGACAAACATTTTTCTATGATGCAATCAATTGACAATAGGATATCATTATGCATGTTTTAGATTTTTATGCGCTTACACAAGATGAGCAACATTTTTGGTTGGAACAAATTAGCAAAACAAAATGGGACGCGGCTGATTTTTTAATTTCTATAATCTTAAAGGAAGAATTTTATTCAACTTTGGGAAATGATTCCAAATTGTATTTATTAACACTCCAAAATGAACTTGTTTGTTTTTGTACATTTGCTGAACAAGATTGTATCCGTGACAAAAAACTGTTCCCATGGATTGGATTCGTTTTTACAGTAGAAAAATATCGTGGCAACCGTTACGCATTTGATTTATTTGATTACATTTTTGAAACAGAACGCAAAAAACAAAATCCAGCTGCAAAAATATACATTGCAACAGACCACCAAAATTTATACGAAAAATACGGATTTTCATTTTTAGAAAATCGCATTGATGTTTGGGGCGATGAATGCAAAATCTATTACAAAAATGTTGTGGCCCTTCCAGAATTAGAAACATCACGACTAAAACTAAAAATGCTTACTGGAAAACACAACAAAGACGCATTCAAATGGGCAGGAGACCCAATCGTAAATAAATTTATGATTTATCCATTATACACAAATTGCCACGATGTAAAAAAATGGTTAAACACCTTATATATAGAAGAAAAACAAATAGATTACGGATTTTTTCTAAAAGATACAGATGAATTAATCGGCAGCGGTGGAATTTATTTCCATCCAGAAAATAACACATGGGCAATCGGTTATAACTTATGCCATAACATGTGGAACAAAGGACTCGTAACAGAAGCAATGCAAAAAATCATAGAATACGCGTGTTCCAAATATGACATAAAAAAAATCACAGGAACATTTGCTACACAAAATATTGCAAGTCAAAGAGTTATGGAAAAACTTGGAATGACTTTTGACCAAGACACAGAATATTCCAAATTCGACGAATCCCAAACTTTTAAAGCAAAAATTTATTCAAAATTGTTATCTAATTAAAAATTAGTTATAGATTTTTTATTATGTTTCCAAATTACTAACAATAGGTTAATATAATTTTATGCAAAGACTAACTTATTTAGACGGATTAAAAGGCTGGTGTGCAATTTCTGTTTGCATATTCCATTTTTTATTAATGTTTGCAGTTGACGGTTTTGTTGGCTGGAAATGTATGCCCCAAGCCCAAGCAAATCCCGTTAGTTATTATTTTGCAAATTTTCCTTATTCAGTTTTAACAAACAATTCATTTCCGTTGTACATTTTTTTTGCTATTTTATCTTTTATTGTTGCCTATTCATTTTTACAAAACAAAAACCACGAAAGCCTAAAAGTAAAAGCAATCACTCGATATTTTAGATTTATGCCAATCGTTGTAATTTCATGCTTTATTGCTTATTTATTATTAAAATTTGATTTATGTAAATTCCACGAATTATATCTTTTGACAAAAAACACTTGGGCCGCAGCAAGAATCGAAGAAACTTATTCATTTTTTAGATTCTTAAAAGAAAGCCTTTTTACTTCATTTTTCAAGGGAACACAATTAGTTTCTCCACTTTGGTGTTTGCACTATTTATTTCTAGGTTCGTTCTTAACTTACTTTGTAATGTGGATTTATGACAAAATTAGCAACAAATATGCGTTATTTTCATTTTTAATTGTAATGTTCTACTTTGTAAATCCAAATTACATTGCATTCATAGTTGGAATAATTTCTGCCATAATTTGCCACAATGAATATTCAATAAAAAAATAAATTGCGTTTTGCTAATCATACTTGGCTGTGTTTTTGGATTATTTCCGCCAGTTTTGATTAATAATTTCACAAACATAGAAACTTTTTACGCAATCGGCGCAGGTTTAATTTTGGTTGGAACACATTATTGTTTTCAGAATAATTATTTTTTAAATAATCAGTTCATTCTCTTCTGCGGAAAAGAAAGTTTTAGCCTAATTATTGTTCAATTTTTAATAATGCAATCACTAAACATTTACTTATTTTTAATTTTTCACAAAGCGGGAATGAATTTTACAATGAATATTATTTTTAATCTGCTAATAAATATGACATTAAGCTTTTTTGCAACATGGATTTACAGCAAAACCATAACGCCATTAACCAATTACCTCTGCAAAAAAATAAGTTCAAAATTTATTGTAAATTAAGGAGTACAAATGGAAAATCGGGAAATCGTTTTAAAACAAGACATCATCAATGCATTCAAAAATGTTGGATTAGAAAAAGGACAAACAGTTATTGTTCACACATCATTAAGTAGTTTAGGTTTTGTTTGCGGTGGTGCGCAAATTGTAATCGAAGCGTTACTTGAAACAGTTGGACAAGAAGGCACAATTATAATGCCAACTCAATCTTGGAAAAACTTAGACCCTTCAACAGGCGTTCATTGGGAAGAACCAGAAGAATGGCATGATATTATCCGACAAAATTGGCCTGCTTACAACAAAGATATTACACCAACAAACACAATGGGCGCAGTTGCAGAAATGTTTAGAAAATGGCCTGGAACTTTAAGAAGCAATCATCCTGCTCGTTCCATTGCTGCATGGGGAAAACACGCACAACTTATTACAGAAAATCATGATTTATCAAATATTTTTGGCGAAGGTTCCCCTTTGAGCAAAATCTACGATTTAAACGGAAATGTTTTGCTAATCGGAGTTGGCTATGATAAAAATACTTCAATTCATTTAGCTGATGCAAGAGCAAATTATCCAAGCAAACACAATTGTACTGAACATAGCGCAATAATGGAGAACGGAAATCGTGTTTGGAAATCTTACGAAACTTTATTCGTTGACGGTGAAGATTTTGAAGAAATCGGCAAAGCCTTTGAAGAAAATTGTTCAGTAAATAAAGAAAAATTAGGAAATGGCATTTTGACTTTTATGAAACAAAGAGAACTTGTGGACTTTTCTGTAAACTGGATAGAGGAAAATCGAAAATGAAAAAAATATTAGTTACAGGTGGAACAGTTTTTGTTAGTAAAATTGTTGCTAAATATTTTGCATCGAATAAATTCAAAAATGAATATCAGGTTTATGTTCTAAATAGAAATAATCATTCGCAAGTAGAAAATGTAATTTTAATAAATTCATCTAGGGAAAATCTTGCAAATAAACTTGAAGAATATAAATTTGATATTGTTATTGATATAACTTCATATACAAAAAATGATGTAAAATTCATTTTAGATTCCTTAGGAAACTCAAAGGATTTAGTTGAAAAATATATTTTATTAAGTTCCAGCGCTGTTTATCCAGAAACTTTGGATTTGCCTTTTATGGAAAGTTATAAAGTTGGTAAAAATAATATTTTCTGGAATGGTTATGGATTAAATAAAATTGAAGCAGAAAATTATTTGCAACAAAATTTTTCAAACTATTATATTTTGCGTCCTCCATATTTGTACGGACAAGAAAACAATGTTTATCGAGAAGCATTTGTTTTTGATTGCGCAGAACAAAATAGAAAATTCTATCTTCCAGAAAATAAAGAAATGAAATTACAATTTTTTTATATCGAAGATTTGTACAAAGTGATAGAAAATATTTTAATAAAAAATCCAAAAGAAAAAATATTTAATGTTGGAAATGAAGTTTGTATTTCAATTTTAGATTGGGTAAAACTTTGCTATGAAGTTGTAGGCGCAAAATTAGAAGTAATAAATGTTTTTAAAGAAATTCCGCAAAGAAATTATTTTCCATTTTATGCTTATGAATATTATCTTGATGTAACAAAACAAAAAAGTTTACTCGATAAAACAACTGATTTAAAAATCGGTTTAGAAAAATCATACCAGTGGTATAAAAATAATAAAGACAAAGTAAATAGAAAAAATTATTTTGATTTTATTGATAATGAATTATGTTAAAAAAAAGACTGTCTGAATCAGACAGCCTTTAGAAATTAATATTCGGCAAGTAAAATTAATCTATCGTCATTATTAAAAATGATTTCTTTATCTTTTGGTGGATTAAGTACAATTTCAAACTTACCATCTTCTTTTACTTTTTTGTAACCGATAGCAACTTCTCCGTAGCGACTTGCAGATGCACAAACTGTATAGAAGTTTACAGGTTTGTCTGTAACAACATATCGGTTTGCAATTTTCATATAAAGTTCTGAACCAGAATCAGAAAGTAAATCATTAAGAATTACAAATTGTTCCCTTGTTTGAGAAATTTGTGTCATCATCAATGCTGTGATATTACTACTGATTACAAAATCTGTAACTTTTGTAACTTCTGCAAGTTCTTGATCTTCAGTACTTCTCATTTCACTTGTAACTGTAAAATTTAAATTATTTTTTCTTGTAATATCTCTTAATTGTAACAAAAGTAATAATGTTTTTGAATCAGCGGTTTCATCATCATCATTTTGATTTGTTAAAATTAAAACATTGTTTGGTTTATTTGCAACAATTTTTTCTAATTCTGAACGATTAAAAATATCAGAAATTACTTTTGTAAGTTTTATATTTTCAAGATTTTCTTGCAATGGTAAATATTCTTCGATAAAACTATCTTCTGTTGTTGCAACAATTACTTCTGAATTTTTTGGTGCGTAACAATCAAGTTCTGTAATAACTTGATCTAATAATTCGTTGCAACCAAAGATAATTGTTTTTTGTGGAGCAGGTTCATCTGCTTTACCGTCAGCAAAATTTGATTTTTCAACAGTTGCATTTTCTGGTGTTGGAATTGAAATACCATCATCTTCTGCAATTAAAATAATTTTATCACTTTCTATAATTTGAGTTGTTGAAGGTGGATTTAAAAGAGGTTTATTAGAACGAACAATTCCGATTACAGTTGAACGAGGAAATAATAAATTTAATTCTCCAAAAGTTTTACCTGCTAATCCTGAAATTGTTTCTACATAAATTTCATCACCTTCGTAACTTAATAGATTTGTAAATACTGTTGACATTCCAGGCTGTCTTGAAGTGTGAGCCATAATTCTTGCGATAGAATTTTGATAATAGAATACTTCAGCTCTTCCATTCCCTGCAATACGAGCAGCTTCGGCATTTTCTTCGCTATGAATTAATGCTGTGATATAAGCATTGTGATTATCAGAATTTTCTAAAATAGTTGTAGTTGCTAAAACAGCTTTTACACTCATAAAATCATTTTCAGCGTTTACAATAATTGAACGACAAGTTTCTGGTGAACAAATTTCTACATCAGAAATGTTATCAATGCTTCCGCTTCTACAAATAATTTTTGTATTTTTTGTATCAGAAATTCTTTGTGCAATTAAATCTTCCATTTCAGTTTTATCTTGATTATCCATTACAACGATAACACCTTTTTTCTGATTTTCGTTTGCAATGATAAGTTCACGAATA
>JAEIGA010020499.1_pt1 | contig 10083 bp, 5 predicted proteins | sample 9270691 | NCBI WGS metagenome assembly JAEIGA01 (sample SAMN17057246, study PRJNA624740) | gut metagenome | biome: biome; isolation source: fecal sample | host: Bos grunniens | place: China: Xizang | collected 2019
AATTGTAATTTGAGCTTGTCCACTTCCAACAGGTTTTATATATGCAATTCCATTTTCTGACTGACTAGAAATTGTTGCAATAGATTCATTATCAATTGAAAAATGAAAACCTCTTTTATCTACTTCTTCATAATTCACAAGAATTGCGTCTAATCTTTGTGGAGAATCATCTTTTAATAATGTAATTACATCAGGACTTGAAATATGGACAATTGGTTTTGCTTCCGGAATAACATACTCACTCCCTACACGAACATAAATTTTTAATGTATTTTGACTGTCTTCGTGTGATACATTAATTACAGTTTCTCCCTCATTCATTGCAGTAACTGTGGCATTAATTCCATTTCCAATAACTTTTGCAATATTTTCATCTTCACTTTCCCATGTAATATTAGAATATTCTGAATATGGAAGATTAATTGCAGAGACATTTACATTTGAAGATTTCCCTACAGAACTAAGATTGATAACATTTTGACTTGTAGTAAAATATACTTCAGGTTCTGTCTGAACTGTTCCAGATGGATATACAGTTATTTCATAATCACAAGAATATGTTTTGTTTTCATTATCAGTAATTGATACAGAAATTCTTGTAGTACCTGCTTTTTCACCAATAATTCTACAAGACAAAGGATTTATTGAGTCTTTTTCAATAGAACAAATTGAAGAGTCTTTTACTGTCCAAATAGCAGAAGCAAAATTATAATCTGAATCAAAACCTACAGAATTTGTCGTACAATAGGCTTCTTCTCCCACTTCGATATTGAAATACAATTTATCTGAATATAGAGCCTTCATATTTGCCAATTCTTCTTCTGTGTCTGCTGTTAATATCATAACTTTCTTATCAGCGTCTGCTTTATTATGACTAATTGTCAAATATGAAATTGTATTTCCAGTTTCTTTAGGTGGAGCCGTAATTTCTGCAATATTTGCATTGGAAGAAACTTTGATATTTGAATTATCACATTCCCATTTTATTTCATTATCATCACTATCGTTTTTACCAGTTCCCTTTAACTGAACTGTATATTCAGTTGAAGCTCCATTTAATACTCTGACTAATCCATCTCCAATAAAATATAAAGGTTCTTCAAGTATGGCAGTTTCTGATAAAACTTTTACAAGAATTTCAGTAGGGTAGTGAATCTTTGGGTGAGAAACTGAGATTACAGCAGTTCCTTCACAAATAGGATTAATATATGCCTCGCCGTAGGCATAAGTTAAAGCGGCCGCCCTTGAATGAATTGCTGTTCCGTTTGTAGTAGAAAGAGAAATTACATCACTATTAGAGCCATCTTTTGATGTAGTTTTTACATTCCAAGTAAAGTCTTTTTCGTCACCTTCTTCTCCACCTTTTAAGGATATTTTTAAGACAGTTTCTGCACTTCCTACTTTGGTTCTAACATAATTTTGGCTTGTAGTAATATAACAACTTGCATCAATAGCATCTGTTAATTGTCCATTTACAATAACAAGAACTTCACGAGGATATTCTGCACTTTCATGAGAAATGATTAACTTACAAGAACCATTTGCTTTTCCTTTTAATGTAACTTCATCGCCAATTATTGATACAATTTCTGCAACATTATAATCATCAAGAACATAACTAAAACCATCTATATTTATATTTTCAGATTCTAGGTTTTCAAGAGTGCTTTTTACTGTTTGAGTATTTTCTCCACTTAATGTAACAACTGTGTTATCTGGTTGAATATAAACATTTTTTACAATGGTGATAACTCTACAAAGAATATCCAATGGATAAGGTGCATCTGGATGAGTGATTCTAATTGTACAACTTCCAGATTCTTTTGGAGTAATAACCGCATTATTTCCGTTCCAAGCAATACCAATAGGAACACTTGAATCATTTTCTTTGATTATTTCCCATTTGAATTGAGAATCTGAACTAGTATCTTTTCCATTTACAAGTGAGACAGAGATATTTTGTTCACCGTCTGCTTTGTTCAATGTAACAATGTTGTTTGAAGTTGTGATATAACCCACTGAAGTATTATCTTCAAAAACATAAACACCAATATAATATGGATAAGTTGCTTTAGTGTGAGATACCTTAATTCTCGCATAACCAGCTTCTTTTGCAGTTATTACACAATACTGACCTGTTGGTTGTATTGAAACTACTGAACTGTTATCTATGGTCCATGAATATCCATCAATATCAGAAGCATCTCCTCCGTAAAGTGAAACAAAAACTTTTTCACTTATTCCAGGACCTGTTTGGAGAATAGAAGTGTTTGAGTAAATATATGGTTCTGTTGTAGCTTCATAGTTGTCTGAATATCCGGATACTGTGATTAAACAACTTGCTTCGTATCCGTTATAAGAACAACGCAAAGTGGTCTGTCCTTCTTTTATAGCTTTGAAAGTAAAGCCCCAAGATGAACTCGAATCACAGTCGATAATAGTTTCATCATATTTCCAATCTAGAATTATATCTTTTTGTACTCCGTTTGGTTTGATTGAAACGGAAACATAATCCATATTTCCAACACTTACTTCTAGATTTGCTTTACTTAGTGAAAGATTTGTAATTTCTATTTTTGGTTCAATATCTTCTGATAAGCTTGTAAAAAAATTACAAGACATAAAAAACATCGTAATAAATGATATAAATAAAAATATGCTTTTTCTCATTTGTACTCCTCTTAGCGTGTTCTAACATATTTTTGTGTTACCTGATTTACTTCAACAGGTGGAAGTTCCAAAGGACCGTTTGTTATTAATTTTATTTCTTTTCCGTGTCCTATTTTTATCGTAGGCTGAATATCTAAAGCCCTATCAAGAATCTTATTACCTATTTTGCTTGCTTCGGCATAAACATCAGTTAAAGAATTTTGAATATATTCATTTGATTGATTATCAATTGTATTTGTTACTTCTGTTTGAATAATGCTAAACATAGCAATCATTCCCATTGCCTTTAGTGTTTCAAAAGTATGATTGTTTACACGACCTTCATATCCACTTGCTCCTTGGGAATCAACACCATTCATGTTGCCAAGTTGAATTCTATAGTTATCGGGTCTTATTAATAAGTTCCAAGCAACTTGAACTCTATGTTGCCCATAACTTACAGAAGAATTGTAGGTTGCAAAAAGCATTGAACCTTCTGGAATTAATAAATACGAATGGTCATAATTTGAATAAACATTTTCTGTTACACGAGCAATTACAACACCAGGATTAGCCGTATCAATACTTGTAACCAATGCAGCTGAAATAATTGTTCCATCCCATAGACTTGATTTACTCATATAATAGCCATTTCCTGTTGTTCCAGAATTATTATTAAAAAAGTTTTCTTTGTTTGAGCCGATATCTGAGCCCATATTTGAACCGTTACCGTATAGCTGATTCTGTATAGTTTGAGTTTGAGCCATTTGTTGAGCAATATATTCTTCTTTTGTCATTTTTGTAGAAGAATAAGTCCCATTCATAACACTTGAAATCGTATCTACTACAGATGTTTGATTTCCATATTCTAAACCTGCAAGACCTTCAATCTTTCTTGGCGATTTAGAGTTTCTAGTGTCAGGTCTTTCTACTGTATATGAACTAGAACTACCTGTATTCCCTACAGAAGATACAGGTGCAATTCCAGGTTGTCCTTGTTCTGGTAGTTGTAATTCTGGTGGCAAGGAATTAATTATTTCTTCTATTTCATTTTCTTTTTCTACTTCATCTTCAATAGCGTCTTCTATTGGAGGAATATTTGTTTCTGGTAAATCAAAATTAACGTGGGTTTTTACTCCTGCTTTATCTAATTCTGAATTATCAGTTTTTGTTTTCTTTTTACTATTTGCATTCACAGCAATAAAAGCAATCAAAAATAGAATAAGAATCCCAATTAAAATAACAGCAAAGATGTTTCCGACGTTTATTTCTCTTGCTTCATTTTCCTCTTCTGGAGGTGGAAGTTCTTCATCTTCCATATCTTCCAAAACAATAAGGCTTTCGTCTTCTGACAAGGTAGTTTCAATTTCTTTATCATCATTCATCAGCTACCTCCGTTTTGTTTTCAATAACTGTTTTCTTTTTAATTACAGTTACTTTTTCATTTCCAAGTCGAAGAGTTACTTTATTGATTAAACGAGGAACGATAATCACATTTTTCTTTACGGAATAATTTACTATTTCATTTTTTTCGTTAAATGCAACTGGCAATTTTTTCTGTAAAACTATTTCATCTAACTGAATATATGTTGATTTTCCATCGTCATACACTCTTGTAGGAAGGAATTCTGGTTTTTTAAAAATACTGTATTTAATCTGATAATCAAAAGATAAAAACTCTGGATTAGTTATATTGATAAATTCACTTTCTACAGTACGACCATTTGTTTCATCATACTTTTTTGCCCATACATTTTTTGTTTTAGGATAAGTAAACTTAACCATTGCCATATGTGTATCAGCAAAAGATTTGAGTCTAAAATTATAAACGCGTCTATCAGTAATGATGATCAATGTTGAATCCAATTTTGAATACGCAGGTTTTACAAACAAATGTTGAATATCTGCTCCTGTTTCTGTATCCTTTGCAACGCCAGCTGTTAATTCCCAAACAGATTCGTCTTCAGAAAGTAATGGAGTTCCAATAACAACTTCTCCTGGTTCTAAAATAATATCTGTAAGGTGATATGGTTGAGCATAAATTTCGTATACAAAGTTTTCATCATACTGATAAAAAAATGTACCCTGTTTATACTGTTCTGGAGTCTGAACTGCTTTTTTCAAACTATCAGCGACAGCGTCTTTTCCATTTAGGTTTTTCTTTTCCAAAGCAGGATTTGAAGTATCTTCTGGAACGTAAACAGGTCGTTCAACATAGATTACAGTTTCTTCTACATCTTGAACTTTTAATTCTTCTTGAATCAAATAGTTTTCAACTTCATTTTGATTTTCTGCCATTTCAGTTTCTAATGAAGATGCCATAGATTCTTCTGCAAAATCTATTGATGTCTCCATATCCATCGTAGTTGCACATGATGAAAAACTAATACTCATTAGTGCAAATAAAAAAACAAACAATTTTCTCATAATTAAGTACTCCTCTTGTTGTTATTTGTTTGAATTGATTATTGTTTTGTCGATTTTCTTCATATCAAATGAAGTAATGTAAATTCCAAGCGGATTATCTTTAATATCTTCCTCTGCAGGTTGAAGCATTTTGATTGTGATAACTGCTCGATATGCTTCGTTTGACATTACTTGTCCTGAAAGTTGTCTTGTTATTAATTGATAATCTACTTGATAAGTATCTTCAGAAACTTTTAATGGTTCTGTCTGAAATAAGACTTCTCTTGTTCGTGTTCCAAAATCTGCAAAAGGATTTTGTTCTTTTACAAGAGTAGAGTAGCGTTGAGCTGTTACAGAAGTTAAAAGATGATAAGTCTTGTTTACTGCATTTTTCATTACAGTTTTGTCTGTTGAGAGTGTGTTTGAAAGACTAATAAATTCTTTTACTTGTGCTTGAATTGCAACTTCTGGAACATTAAAGTTTTGATAGTTTTTTCTTGAAACTGGCCCGATGTATTGAGTTTCTCCAAAGTCATTCATAGTAACTAAGACTGGAATAGAATCGGGTTGTGAGACGGCATATAACGTAATACCAATAGATAAGAAAAACGCCAATACCGAAACAACTACAACAAACCTTAAGATTCGATTTTCTTTCATTACTTGACCACAAATGTAGTCAAAATGTTGTAATTGGGGATTAAATGGCGTTTGATTTGTTCCTTGAGGAACAAATACTTTTGAACTCATAAGTATCTCCCTTGGGCAGACAGATACCTATGAGATAATATAGGATAATTTTTTTAATTAGTCAATATTGTTATTTGTACATAATTATAACTATATGTAAAACTTATTTTGCATATCAAAAATTGATTTTTTATGTTATTCTCTTTTTATGAATTATTTTACACTTGAACAAATTTTTCTTATAAAAAAGGAATTTGAAAAAAATATATGTCAATTCAATATTGTACGATATAAAATTAATGAATTGGAAGAAGTAGTTGTTCTTAATGATTCTTTAGTTTTATTTATTGGTATTGAAGAAAGAACCGTTCTTGCTTGTGGAACTTTACAGGGGACAAAGTATTATTCCTTGCATATTGAAGAAATCACATATAATGAACTAGGTTTTAAATATACACATACAACTTTTATAAATAAACTATGTTCAAAATTTAATACTTCATATATAAATCACACTATTCCAGGGGCTGAAGGCTCGTATATTGGTTATACGAAATTTCAAGGTATAAATAAAGTATATTGGTCAAATATTGACTCGTTACCTATTCAAATCAATAAAACCATTCCTGAACTTGATCTTTTAAACCGCTATAAGTTTTGGGAAGGAATACATTATTATTTCATTATATTAGAACTTAATTATAATAATATTGTAAATAGATGTGTTGCTTACACTCAAAATAAACCTCATGATTATATTATATCATTTGGTAGAAAATTTATAAAATCTGGAAATATTTCAAATGATATAAGAAATTCCTTTTCATTTATTGAAGCATTAAAAAATATGAAAGGAATTCCAAGAAAAGAACGTTTAGAAAAATATATGACTTATTTTTCTTTTGAAAAATATTTTAGAGAAAAAGATGATGTTTGGGGATATGCCGATATTCTATTGGAAAAAATTAATAATGGAGAAATTGACATAACTGAACGATGTACATATACAAAACCATCTTACAAATGGGTAACCGAAGAATTGGTCTTAAACATTATAAGAAAGTTATATAAAAATTATACAGTTATTTATCAATATAGGCCATTTTTCTTAAGAAGTTCCTTTGGAGGACAAATGTCATATGATATTTTTATTCAAGAATTAAATGTTGCTATTGAATATCAAGGGCAACAACATTTTGAACCAATAGAATATTTTGGAGGAGTAAACGCTTTTGAGAAAACAAAAATTAGAGATAAAGAAAAAAAAGAATTAAGTGATAAACATAACATCAAACTAATTTATATAAATTACGACGAAGTAATTTCTCCAGACCTTATCCAAAATAAAATTAATTTTGCATTGAAAAACTATTAGTTTCCCCAAAATTTCTATCATACACTACTTTTATATCTCTATCAGTAATTTGTCGTGTAATTCCACCATCTCCACCAGATACTGAAATTGTTTTTCCTTCGAGATTTTGCTTGTGGAGTTGATAAACAGGAACATAGATTCTGTGAGTTTGGGTTCTTACAATAATTGCATCATTCCAGCTTTCATCTTTATCAAAAGAAATAACTCTATCAACTTTTCCCTGCAAAAGACCGCCTTCATATATTTTTAACGGCAAATTATCTTGTTTCAAATATTCTTCCAAATATGTGTTATATCTTGCCGTTGCCATAAGAACTTCTTTCCAATCTTTGTTTAAAATTGCTTTGCTATTCTCATAATGGGCTAATCCTATTGTAGAAAGGTGAGCAAGACGATTTTGTAAAGGAACATCTAATGCTTTTGGATAAATTACTCCTTTTATCATTTCTATTTTTTTATCTAAATCAGTCCATCTATTTGCACTTACCATCTTATTTTTAGCAAGCTCAATTTCGAACTTACTTCGTGGACCTACTAATTTAGTTGCTGATTCTGAAAGAATTTCACGCATTGTATTTTTAATCATTTGTTTGGGGAAATATATTCTTCTTCCATTTTTGTCTTTTCTATTAATAACAATATGACCGTGAGGATGTTCCGTATCTGTATGAATACAAGCTTGCCAATACAATTCATAACCAGATAACTTTTCAATTCGTTTAATAAAATCATTAATTAAAACTTTTAAATTTACATTTTGATTTTCTGGAGAAACTATAAACTTAAAATGGCCTGCAACTTTATTTTTCTCATATTCTTCATCAGTTGTTCCGAATAATTCTGGTTTATCAATTACATTATCTTTTTGCATTTGTGGCATGTAGTATTTAATGTACTTATTATGTTGACGCATAGAATTACTATACGACATTTTGAACATTACTCTTTGATTGTTTTCTTTCTTTTTATAATTTGATTTTACTAATGAACTTCCGAAGAAATGTTTTTCATCTTTAAAGCGACATGTGTCGCTCCTATTTTTCTTTAACATTTTATGAAGTAAGTTATTAAGTACTTTTACATCATCTTTAACATATGGTTTCTTTTCCCATCGATAAAGACCTGGGTCTCTTTCAGTAATATCTTTTTTTCCGTAATTAAAGATTGATTTGATTTTGTCCATATTCTTTCCTTCTCTTTAATATGGACAGACAGAATTTGATAGGCATTCAAAATATATCAAAACAAATTTGCAAAATCAATAGAAAACCTATTTGTACCACAACAAATACCAATGTACCACCAGTAAATCATTGACTAATAATAACTTAGCTGCCCTTGTAGGACAGTCCTTTATCTTGCGGAACGCTAGATAAGTGCAGAATTTGCACTTTGCTCTATTTTATTCCAGAGCGACACGTGTCGCTTTGAAAACTAACTGTTGCACAAATCAATTATTTCACCTATATTTAAACCATAAGATTCTGTCTGCCCAAGAAGGAGTCTTATGTTAATAATCACCGAAAAACCAAGTGTCGCAAAAGATTTTGCAAAAGCACTTGCGTGTTCTTTTTCTACATCCGACCAAGCCTATAAAAATCGTGATGGAGAAATCACTATCGTTCATTGTGTTGGGCATTTATTTAATCTTCAACAACCTGACTTTTATGATGAACGCTTCAAGCATTGGAACCAACTTCCAATTATCCCTCAACAATTTGCATATGATATCAATTCTCAAACAAAAGATGTTGCAAAAAATGTTATTCAACATATTAAGAATCATAAAAATGATGAAATCTTAATTGCAACCGACGCAGATAGAGAAGGGGAAATCATTGCTAGAGAATGTCTTTTGGCTTCCCGAATTTCTGATTATTCTAAAATCAAAAGATTTTGGGTTTCTCAAGCATTAACACCAGAAGTAATTCTTGAAGGAATTAAAAACGCAAAACCAAGTTACCAATATAATGATATTGCAGAACAGGGATTTGCAAGACAAAAAGCAGATTGGCTTGTGGGTATGAACTTTACTAGATTTATGACAAATATGTCTGGAGTTCTACTTACAGCTGGAAGAGTACAAACCGCAATTTTAAGTGCAATTAATAATCGCTGTGAAAGTATTGAAAACTTTAAATCAGAAAAATACTACGAACATTTTGGTAACTTTTCAGATAACAACGGAAATGAATGTATTGGCATATTTCTTGATGAAACAGAAAATACATCTTTCCCAAATCCACTAGAAAAACTTAATTATCTTTTTGGAAAAAGAGCATCTCTAATAAGCAATAAAACAGAAGAAAAGAAAATAAATCCGCCTCAATTGTATAATTTAAATGATTTACAAAAAGAAGCATTTAGATTGTATGGTTTTTCTGCAGAAAGAACTTTGCAAATTGTTCAAAAGTTATATGAAGAATATAAATGTGTTTCTTATCCAAGAACACCTTCAAAAGTAATGGGAGAAGATAACATAAACTTGTGTAAAGTAACATCGTCAATGTTATTATCGACCTATAAATGTTATAATGAAGCTTTTGAAAATGGAAACTATACTTCCTCAAATAAACGAGTTTTTGATGATTCAAAATTAGAAGCTCACCACGCAATTATTCCTCTAGAAGTTCTTCCTAAAACTGCTAGTGCTGATGAAAAAAAAATATACTATTTAATTCTGGAAAGATTCTTTCTTGCTTTCTGTCCCGCTCATGTTTATGAAAAACAAACTGTTTTTTTAGATGTGAATGGTTCAAGATTTAAGGTTATTGGCAGAAAGATTATCGATAACGGATGGAAAACTTTTGTTACGATTAATACACATGAAGAAAAAGAAAATATTTTAGATTCACAAGTTTTATCTGAAATTGATTGGAATAATCTTAATCTAAATACGATAACCATTGTGCCAAAGAATACAAAAGCTCCAAAGTTTTTTAATGAAGCATCTATTTTAGCAT
>JAEIGA010020500.1_pt1 | contig 10082 bp, 6 predicted proteins | sample 9270691 | NCBI WGS metagenome assembly JAEIGA01 (sample SAMN17057246, study PRJNA624740) | gut metagenome | biome: biome; isolation source: fecal sample | host: Bos grunniens | place: China: Xizang | collected 2019
GTCCCCTGATCAACTGTATCACCATCCTGCTCGGTCTCACCGTAGGTGCCTCTACCCAGGCAAGTGAGTTCCTCACTCCCTCTACCTTGAAGATTTTGCTCGTAGGTATCACCGCCTTCGTTATCGCTACAGCTAGCGGCGTGCTGTTCGTGAAGTTCATGAACCTCTTCCTCCCCAAGGGTAAGAAGATCAACCCGCTCATTGGTAACGCCGGTGTATCTGCCGTACCTATGGCAGCCCGTATCTCTCACGACGAGGGTCAGAAGGCCGACCCCACCAACTACCTGCTCATGAATGCCATGGGCCCCAACGTAGCTGGTGTAATCGGTTCAGCCTGTGCAGCCGGTGTACTGCTCGGCTTCTTGATTTAATTCCGCAGTCATAGTCCAACAGAGGATAATGCCATGTGCGTTATCCTCTGTTACTTTTCAAAACATTCATATTTAATAAAAGAGTAAAGAATATCATGAAAATACTACACCTCACACTCACAGCAATAATCCTCTTAGCTACCCCCATCTATGCTCAGGAAGATGCTCCAAAGGGTAAACTTGTATGGAGCGACGAGTTCAATACCGCAGGTCCTCTCAATGACACCGACTGGAACTACGAACATGGCTTCGTGCGCAACCACGAGCTACAGTGGTACCAATCAGACAATGCCATCTGCCGCGACGGCTGTCTCATCATCACTGCCCGACATGAGCAAGTAAAGAACCCACATCATGTAAAGGAAACACCTGGAGGCCGTCGCCCCGACTGGCGCAAACTGCGCGAGTACGCTGAGTACACCTCCGCCTCTGTCAACACACGCGGCAAACACGAGTTTCTCTTTGGTACCTTGGAGGTGAGGGCTCGCATCCCCATAGTAGAAGGCTCATGGCCCGCTATCTGGACCCTCGGTAGTCAGTGGCACTGGCCCTCATGCGGAGAGATTGACGTAATGGAATACTACCGCATCAACGACGTGCCCCACATCTTAGCCAATGCCGCTTGGGGCAATGACAACAACCAAGCTGTATGGAATTCCAAGGCGATCCCTTTTGCACACTTTATCGAGCTCGACTCTGCTTGGGCCGATAAATTCCACGTTTGGCGCATGGAGTGGCAACCCGAATATCTACGCATATATCTCGACGATGAGCTACTCAACGAGATAGACCTCACACGTACCATCAACGGCACCTATGGAGAGGGAAAGAACCCTTTCCACACACCGCAATATTTCTTGCTCAATCTCGCCATTGGTGGTCAACACGGAGGTACACCTGCTCCCGAGAAATATCCCATACGTTACGAGATTGACTACATTCGATTCTATCAGTAGTTTAAAGGACTCAATGCTAACCTAGTAACGCCAAACCGGCAATGGTTTGGCGTTCTTTTTTGACTTTTGCCGAGTTATGCACAAATCTTTCATTTGACACATTCTTACTTATCTAATCAAAATATAACAATAAACGATGCAAGTTAACTCACTTTAGCTTCGTATAATCGTTTTTTTACACTAATTTTGCAAGATATTATTTTCATAAAAAAAGAATAGAATGAAGACAACAACTTATATTGCATTATCAGTACTTTTACTATTGTGCGGATGTTCCAAAAGGCTGTTTCCTAATATTGAAAAGACTCATGAGCTACAAGATACAACAACATTGACGTCTATAGATACGATAGCAGCTGAAAACACTTTAGAGACAACAATACAACGCATTTCCATTCCTGAAGAATGGACAAGTATCAAAGATGATTCACTTGTGGTTCTCGAAAGTATGTCGGGAGAACTCGACAGCCTACTCAACAGTTGGTATGCCGACACTTATCTATTAATCGATACCACCTGCACAGCAAGCAATATAAACCCCATCTTCAGCGACACGGTATATACAGACCGCCTAGCCAACCTTCCTTGTATTGTGCCTATGGTATACAACCAACCGGTGCGTACTCATATAGACCGTTATGCAACGAAGCTACGCCATCAGGTGTCATATATGTTAGGAATGATGGAGTATTACGAGCCACTCATCGAGCAGGCACTCGATGTGTACAATGTTCCTAACGAACTAAAATACCTGCCTGTCATCGAGTCGGCCCTCAATCCTGTGGCTGTGTCGCGCGTAGGTGCCACTGGTTTGTGGCAGTTCATGTACACTACAGGCAAGCTCTATGGTCTAAAGCAAAATAGCCTGGTGGACGATCGTCGTGATCCAGTGAAATCCACTTGGGCTGCTGCAAAATATCTACGTGCATTGTACGACCGCTTTGGTGACTGGAGCTTAGCGATTGCAGCTTACAACTGCGGACCGGGCAATGTAAACAAGGCGATTTACCGTTCGGGAGGTAAGACCAACTTTTGGGACATCTACTACTACCTGCCACGCGAAACCCGTGGATACGTACCAGCATTCATCGCCGCCACCTATATTATGACCTATCATGCAGAGCATGGTATCTGCCCCATGGAGAGCAAACTCCCCTTGCAAACTGATACAATAATGATTAACCGCCTACTCCATTTCGACCAGATCGCAGCCGTGTGCGACATCGACATAGAGACATTGCGCGGCCTTAACCCCCAATACAAGGAGAACGTAATCCCCGGAAAGTTCCAACCTAATTCATTGCGATTACCCGAGAATAAGATACAAGACTTTATCCTCTCGGGAGACTCTATATACAACTATGAGCGAGAGAAATATTTCTCTGAAGAAAAAGTCAAGGTGCTCAAGAATCAAGCTACCAATAGCGGTTTCGTAGTACATAAAATACGAAGTGGAGAGAGTCTCTCTACCATTGCCCGCCGCTATCGTGTTACCGTTACCGACTTGAAGCGCTGGAACAATTTGAGAAGCAACAATATCATTGCAGGAAAGACATTGAAGATATATCCGAGATAAAAACACTTACACCATGAATACCGACAAAGAACAAGCCGAAGAGCGACTTATCAACGAAGCCTTTCAAGGAATGCTAGGTACCTATCTTGCCTCAAAGCATCGCAAGAAGGTCGACATCATCACCCGTGCGTTCAACTTTGCCAAGCATGCCCACAAGGGTGTGCGCCGCAATTCAGGCGAGCCCTATATACTACACCCCATCGCTGTAGCACGCATCGTGAGCGAAGAGATAGGTCTCGGTTCCACTTCCATATGTGCAGCCCTACTACATGATGTTGTTGAAGATACAGAATATACCGTAGAGGACATATCCAATCTCTTCGGTCCCAAGATAGCACAGATTGTTGACGGACTCACCAAAATCTCAGGCGGCATCTTCGGCGACAAGGCATCAGCACAGACCGAGAACTTCAAGAAGCTGCTTCTCACGATGTCTGAGGACATACGCGTAATCCTCATCAAGATTGCCGACCGTCTGCATAATATGCGTACTCTCCAGCACATGGCACCAAACAAGCAATACAAAATTGCTGGCGAAACCCTATATATATATGCTCCCATCGCCTACCGCCTCGGTTTGAATAAAATCAAGATGGAACTCGAAAACCTCAGTTTCAAATATGAACACCCTGAGGAGTATGATGCTATAGAAGCAAAACTCGAAATCACACAGGCTGAACGAGAGAAACTTTTTGCCGACTTCACAGCCCCTATCAAGACGCGTCTCGATGCCATGGGTGTCGACTACACACTCTCAGGCCGTATCAAGTCGCCCTACTCTATATGGAAAAAGATGCAAAACAAGCATCTTGCCTTCGATGAAATATTCGATATTCTGGCCGTACGCATCATCTTTAATCCCAAGAACCCCAAGGAAGAGGCCAACGAATGTTTCAATATATACATTGCCCTCACACAACTCTATCGCTCACATCCCGACCGTTTCCGCGATTGGGTAAACCAGCCCAAGACCAACGGCTACCAAGCGCTACACATGACCCTCATGAGCAATCATGGAGAGTGGGTAGAAGTGCAGATACGTAGCCAGCGCATGGATGACATTGCCGAACAAGGTGTAGCGGCTCATTGGAAATATAAGGAGAGCGGCTATGTAGAAGAAGAAGAGGTAGACCTCAACAAGTGGCTCCACACCATCAAGGAGATACTCGATGATCCTCAGCCCGATGCGATGGACTTTCTCGATGCCATCAAGCTGAACCTATATGCATCCGAAATTTTCGTCTTCACCCCCAAGGGAGAGATCAAGACCATGCCGCAAGGTTGTACAGCACTTGACTTTGCCTTCTCCATACATACCGTATTGGGCACACATTGTATCGGAGCTAAAGTAAACCACAAACTTGCGCCCATGAGCCACGTGCTACAAAGTGGAGACCAAGTTGAGATACTCACATCAAAAACACAGAATGTCAAACCCGACTGGCTCACCATGGTTACCACAGCCAAGGCCAAGAGCAAGATACAGGGAATCTTGCGACGCGAAGAGCGCACTGCACGCAAGGAAGGCGAAGCACTGATGAATGCCTTTATTGCCAAAGAAGACCTCATCCTTGAGGTACACAATATAGCACGCTTGTGCCGGATGCATAACTTTACGGAATACGATCAATTACTCATGGCTATAGGTCGAGGCACTATTGTTCTCGGAGATGCCGAGCGCAATGTGCTGAAGGGAAACGGTTCGTCGACCAATATCCTCGATCGTTTATTCCGTAACAACAAAAGTAAAACAACCGAGAACACCACTACAAGCGTCGATGTACAGAAGATTGACAAGAAACGTCCACTCATCCTCACCGACGAGGCCTTACAGAGTAGCTACCACATGGCAGACTGTTGCCATCCCATTCCTGGCGACGATGTATTGGGATTTATCGATGAGGGCGGACAGATAGTCATCCATCAGCGCAAGTGTCCCGTCGCAGCCAAGCTTAAAGCTGGTTATGGCAACCGCATCGTGGCAGCCCAATGGAGCACCCACAAACTGCTTCACTTCTCCGTATCCATCAACATTAAGGGGATTGATGGTGTGGGAGTAGTGAATCAGATTACCAACATCATCTCCCAAGAGCTCAATGTTAATATGGAGCGCATCCTCATCGAAGCCTACGACGGCATTTTTGACGGCACCATCCGCCTCCGCGTACATGATGTGGATGATATCAAGGTAATTTGTGAAAATCTCAAGAAGCTGCAGAACGTGCGTTCCGTGATTCGCATAGACTGAGTAAAGAATAGCCCCTCTGAAACTCGACACATATATCAAATGAAACGCTACTTAAATTGACTTATAAAAAAAATGAGAGTGTCATCCACAAACTATAAAGTTGACACTCTCACTTTTTTGTTTCATCTAACAGCCTTACTTCTTCATCAGCCGCTTCAGATCACAGTCTGTACGTCGGATACCCTTACGGAACATTCGGGCATTGAGTTCTGCTCCACGGAGTGAGGTGTGTGTATGGTCACGCTTATAATAAACCGCCGCCTTTTCCTTGCAGCCCACCTTGCGTTCCAGATAATCGGCTGTGAGATGATGCATGTCAACGAAAGCCACTCCCAATTCCTCGGCCACCTCCTTAGCCCATGAGGCACAACTGTCGCCACGACGTTCTACTTTGCCGTTCGGCCATTCGTTTCTCGGTGTCATGCTCACGATGATAGGTGTAGATCCCTTCTCGCGCACATCATCAACGAACTTACGCAGATACCATCCGTACGAGTATACTACCTTATATGTACGATCCTTCTCTAACATATACACATGACTACTGTCTCTCACGCCACGAATATCGGCACGCGCCTTACCAGCAGCAATATCTCCCATATCATTATGTCCGAACTGTATAATCACATAATCACCTGATTTAAGGCTATTGTAAACCCTTTCCCATCGGCCCTCCTCCAGAAAGGTACGAGCACTACGCCCTGCCATGGCCGCGTTCACCAAACTACATTTCGTTGTATCAAATACAGTATGGGCAACGCTTCCCCACCCCCACATACTGTCGGCATCCTTATCTTCATTCTTCACCGTACTATCTCCCGTAAAGAACACAACAGGCTTATCAGCCTTACGGACAAAAGAGACAACAGGAAGCTTCAACGGCAATAGATAATCTTTCAATGCCAGCCCCTCACAAGCAGCAATGGCCTCTGCCGCCGAACGGGCATTGGTACGTGCCCCCCACTCGCTGGTATGTATTCTGTCGAGGTAGAACATATAATTCACCTTCCACGGTGTATAGGATTCGTATTTGCGTGCCGTTATGCCTTCGAGATCAATCCATGGCACCTCCATCTCGCGCGCTATTTCCTGTTGCCACTTGGTGAAGGTATCACTCTTACGTGCGATAGTACCATCGTCAGCCCATGCGTTGCGCGGTGTCAGAGAACATAGTATCGGATAAGCACCTCTGCTACGCACATCACGGACAAAGCGACGCATATATTCACCATAACTATATACTGTCTCCATCACTCCCGTCTCCTGTATGGTCACCACCATACTATCAGTACCCGTACCGGGAATAGACGCGCGTGCGCGTCCGTGGTCATAAGGTCCATTATCATTATGTCCCAGTTCTATGATTACCCAATCGCCAGGTCTGATGCCCTCGAGCACTGCTGGCCACAGTTTGTTGTAGAAAGTACGGCTGCTAGTACCTCCCAAGGCATGGTTCTCCACTGTGATACGCTCGGTATCGAAGTATTGATGGACATAATACCCCCAGCCCCACTGGCCATTATTACCATTACCCAACGTGCCAGTGCGCATGGTACTGTTACCCACAAGAAAAAGCACTGGATGATTGTCTTTACGCGAAGATCCCGCAATGGGTCGGGCCGTATTCGCTTTGTTCAAACTATCGAGCGTAAGGTCGCGTACCTTATTCACATCTTCCAAAGGTACAGCCTTCGTAACATCTTGGGCTACCATCATAGATACAGCCATCAAGCACAAGCATACAAAAATTATCCGAGTTTTCATAGATTTCTACGTTTTAGAGAGAACAAAGTAGTATAATTCATTGATTTGAAATAGTGTTCCTACGCATCCATCTGAAGAACCAGACTATGGCTGTAGCTACAGCTACGGCACCAATACCGTAACCAATGGAGGCCGGAAGGCCAAAACCTTCGGGGGCCATACTTATATAGGTTATGCTGACGCAGGTCATAAACAGAGCTGGAATAAGAGTAATCCAATAAGGTTTCTTTTCTTTAACCAAATATACAGTGATAGCCCAGAGGGTGAAGACTGATAGAGTCTGATTACTCCATGCAAAATAGCGCCAGATAATCTTGAAGCCATCAACATCGGACAAACTATAGATTAGCGTTGCCATAGTGACAAGGAACAAGGGTATGCAGATGAGTAGGCGGCGCTTGATGGTGCGCTGCTCCATGTGCAGGAAATCGGCTAAAATAAGACGTGCCGAGCGCAGAGCGGTATCACCACTGGTGATGGGAGCAGCCACGATACCGAGCAGCGCTACGATGCCGCCTATAGTTCCAAGCCAGTCCTTGGATATCAACGTGGCTACCTTGGCACCGCTATAGGGGATGCCCGTGGCGGCATCAACCGTTCCGTGCTCAGCGAAAAACCATGTAGCAGCAGCTGCCCAAATAAGAGCTACGATGCCCTCAGTAACCATAGCGCCATAGAAGATAGGGCGGCAATAACGCTCGCTCTTCATGCAGCGTGCCATGAGAGGAGACTGGGTAGCATGAAAACCGCTAATGGCACCGCAGGCAATGCTCACAAACATCATGGGGAAGATGGGCGACGAGTCATATTTAGTGCCCAATCCGTCCCAAATCTCGGGCAGTTGAGGACACTTAACATACAACATCAACAAGATACCGAAGGCCATGAATAGGAGGGCGATGGCAAATACGGGGTATATGCGACCGATAATCTTGTCGATAGGCAGCAGGGTGGCCAACACATAGTAGAGAAAAATGACCACAATCCAAAAAGTGGCATTGAAGGCTGTAGGGGTCATGCCTGCCAAGAGCTCGGCAGGGCCCGAAACGAACACTGCTCCTACGAGAACCATGAGTACGAGCGAAAAAATGTTCATCACCGTCTTGGCTCCACGCCCGAGGTATTTACCAATGAGTTCGGGAAGATTGGCACCGCCATTGCGGATGGAGAGGCAGCCTGAAAAGAAGTCGTGCACTGCACCGGCAAAAAGAGTACCAATGACAATCCACAGGTATGAGGCCGTACCAAACTGAGCACCCATGATGGCACCAAAGATGGGGCCAAGGCCTGCTATGTTGAGAAACTGTATCATGAAGATTTTCCACGTTGACATAGGAATGTAGTCCACACCATCGTTGAACACTACGGCTGGCGTAAGGCGTTTGGTGTCGGGAGCGAACACACGATTGACGAAACCGCCGTATACGATATAGCCGATGATGAGCAGGGCTAATGCTGCTGTAAAAGTTACCATAAAAAACGACCTATTGTTAATATTCGAAAAAACGACGCAAAATTACAAATAAATTGACACTTTCGACAACATGCGCTCCATATTTTTAGAGAGAGGTTATCTTCATTTCCGATTGACAACAAGGAAAAACCGTCATTTAATTTGTTTTGTGCAAGAAATTCTTTAGTTTTGCAAAAACAAATAATTAGGGATAGAAGCAACACAAAAACTAAAAAACACAAAACTTATAAAAATCAACACAAAATGGCTAAGTTTAACAGAATCTTACTCAAGCTCAGCGGCGAAAGCCTCATGGGCGAACAGCGCTATGGTATTGACGAAAAGCGCTTGGGCGAATATGCAGTCCAAATCAAAGAGATACATGACATGGGTGTACAGATCGGTATTGTGATCGGTGGTGGCAACATCTTCCGCGGACTGACAGGCGCTGGCAAGGGGTTTGACCGCGTTAAGGGCGACCAAATGGGCATGCTCGCGACAGTGATCAACAGCCTTGCCCTGAGTTCTGCGCTCACTGCCATCGGCGTAAAGGCACGTGTGCTCACCGCTATCCGCATGGAGCCTATCGGCGAGCTGTACACTAAGTGGAAAGCTATCGACTGCATGGAAGCTGGCGAAGTAGTCATCCTCAGTGGTGGTACGGGTAACCCCTACTTTACTACCGATACGGGGTCATCACTCCGAGGCATCGAAATTGAGGCTGACGTAATGCTCAAGGGTACTCGCGTTGACGGTATCTATACCGCTGATCCCGAGAAGGACCCCACGGCCACCAAATTCAACGAAATCACCTACGACGAAATCTACACTCGCGGCCTCAAGGTGATGGACCTCACCGCTACCACCATGTGCAAGCAGAATGACCTACCCATTTATGTATTCAACATGGACATCGTGGGCAACCTCAAGAAGGTCATTGATGGCGAAAACATCGGTACTTACGTGCACAACTGATGACATTGAACGGATATAAAAAAGGAATGGAGGAGCGCAAATACGTCTCCTCCATTCCTTTTTATAACATGTAGCCCTGATTACTTACCTATCTGATAAGCCGTATAGACGGCCCCATTGACAAACTTTGGTGCCCCACCGGTGAGCAGAGGTATTTCGTGTGTGCGCACCTTCAGCGTAGCACCATCAATGGTAAGAGCTGCATCGGTGGTGACACCACGCGAATAGGACTTAAGCGAACCATACTCGTAATCACCGCCAAGAACTACGGCAGTCACCTGACTATTCTTCAAAATGACGTCGCCAACATTATTGATTCCTTTGCCTCCATTGCCAAGGCTCTTGAGACCGACAATCATGTCTTCTATGGTGAGCGTACCCTTGCTACGGATGGCCGCAGCCGATGAAAGCTCGTCAAGTTCAGCATCATAAGAGGCATCTCCTTCGGTCAGAGCCGTAATCTTGCCACCGCTCAACGTCATGGTCTTCTCACTCATCAGCGCCTTCGAACCAGCGCCCTTGACAGTAACCTGCACAATACCACCCGACATAGTGAATGTAGACATGGCACGTAGGGCATGCCCCTTCTCTCCTGTAGTATTTACCTTTACAAGTCCACCCTTGATGAGGATGTAGGGTGTGACAGTTGGGTCAATAGTACCATTGTCATCACCTTCGTACGACGCAGTAACACCTTCATCAACGGCATTTACCATGAGCCTACCAGCACCGATTTCAA
>JAEIGA010020501.1_pt1 | contig 10082 bp, 10 predicted proteins | sample 9270691 | NCBI WGS metagenome assembly JAEIGA01 (sample SAMN17057246, study PRJNA624740) | gut metagenome | biome: biome; isolation source: fecal sample | host: Bos grunniens | place: China: Xizang | collected 2019
GACCAAACTGACCACTTTTAACAAATGGGAGTGCAAAGGTATGTAATATTTTTTAATTGACCAAATATTTTTGGAATATTATGACTCCTTTGCCCATTCAAATGAGTAGATTATTGATTCAACCTGCCTCAGATACTGTCTCTTGTCGTATTTTGGTGCATAAACGAAGGCAAAAAGTACGATTACGTCCTTTCCGTCCTTGCTATAGAATGCATGTGCAACGAAAGGTCCTCCCATAAAGTCGTTCTGAACTTCCCAGAATCCCTTCATTTCAGCAAAATCCAATCCCTTGTATTTCTTGTATTCGAGAGACGGACGCTGAACGTCAGCAATTGTCATATATGTGTTCTCGAACATACCAGGAACGTTGTTCTGGAGCATCTGGTTGCTGTTTTCAAGGATGCTGTCAAGACCCATCATCTGCTGGCCTTCAACTACAGGATATTTGAATACAAGGACACCCTGTGTCACGAACTGAGGGTGATACTCGATCCAGATGAAGTCGTCGCTTTTCTTCTTGAGCTTATATCCTGAAGGGAAATGAGGTGAACCTCCGATCATTTCAGTAACCACAGGTGCGAGAGAGAGTTCCTCGTACTTCTTAGTATTGGCGATCACTCTGTCTCTTTCAGCCTGCTCGAGGGTCGCTACCATCCTGCTGCTGTTTTCCTTTATAAGCTGAACGGCAGTGTCGCTGTCAGCCGCATTGATTCTGATCACGCACTGTGGTCTTGCCCATACGTCATTTCTATAAAGTACTCCAGGCTCTGTCACTGAAGGGTCGATGTTTACGATTACGATGTTTCTGTGGAGCTGGAACATCTGTGTGAATCCGCTTGGTGCTACATTTACAAGTGTGTAAAGCGGCTCTCTCTGAGGAAGGAACGGACATTCACATGCCAATGTGTCGCGTAATGTAGTGCCTACAACACCTTCCCACTGACCTTTATCAATCACAACGATGACCTCTCCGGCTTTTCCGCTGATATTAGGAAGCAGGGCTTCTCTTCTTTTGGATTCGCTGCATGAAATCACTGATATCGCAGCCAGTGCCATTGCCAGGTATGTCAGAATTCGTTTCATAGTTATTTTGTTTTGTTAATTATTTTATAAGTCTTGCTATATCGTTACCAAATGCCAGGAACATGAGACCGAATACAAGCAGCATACCTATCAGCTGCATTATATAAAGGAATCTGTCACTTGGCTTTCTTCCTGTAATCATTTCATATAGGGTAAATACTATATGTCCTCCGTCGAGTGCAGGAATAGGTATCAGGTTCATGACTCCGAGCATCACAGAAAGCAGAGCCAATATGTTGAGGAAACTGTACCAGTCCCATGTCGAAGGGAATATCTGGCCCATCGCTATGAAGCTTCCTACCGACTTGTAGGCCTCTGTGCTTGGTGTGAATACAAGCTTAAGATCCTTCAGATAGCCTCCGATAGTGGAGAATGTCTTGGAAAATCCAGCTGGAATCGCGCTGATCAGCGAGTACTCCTTGGTCTTGATTCCAGTGAGCTTAGTGTAGACTCCGAATTTTCCTGTCGAGTCAACCTGAAGATCAAGGGTGATTGTGTCACCGTCTCTGAGGATATCTGTGACAATGTCTTGTCCTGCATTCTCCAGAAGAACAGGCTCTGCGTCCTGAACGAATGCTACAGCAGTGCTGTCAATGCTTATGATCCTGTCATCCGGAATAAGTCCGCGTCCGTAGTTTGGAGAAGTTTCCGGAACCTGGTCCACTATGAAAGGACGTGCCAGTCCGAACATACCCGGTGTGTTGAGTACCTCGCCCATGCGGCTGTGATCGATATAGATATTCAGAGTGTCTCCATCTCTGAGCACAGTGGCTTTCGATGCGGATTCTCTTGCGAGATTTGCCTGAAGCATTCCGAAATTCTCAGGGACGAAGTCGTCAAAACTGAGTATGCGGTCTCCGTTACGGAATCCCATGTCGTATGCCAATTCGTTGACATAGACGCAGTTGTCTTCGTTGCTTATGTAGCTTTCTCCCCAAATGGCAAGGATTCCCGAGTATACAAGAATTGCTAATATGAAATTGAGCAGAACACCGCCGGCCATGACGAAAAGTCGCTTCCATGCGGGTTTTGACCTGAATTCCCACGGCTGTGGCTCTGTCTTCAGATGATCGGTATCCATGGATTCATCTATCATTCCTGCAATCTTGCAGTATCCTCCAAGTGGAAGCCATCCGATTCCATATTCCGTCTCCCACTCCTTTGCCTTAGGGAACAGTCGTGCGAACCATCCGCTTTTTGTGCTCATCAGCTTGAAGTCTCCGGCGTCGAAGAACAGGAAGAACTTGTCTACTCTGATGCCGAATCCCTTTGCAAATATGAAGTGTCCGAATTCGTGTATAAGTATAAGTATGGATAAGGCCAGAATGACCTGAAAAGTCTTTATGAGTACAACCATCGTCAATTTCTTAGAATGATTTCTTTGCGGATTTTCTCCTGATCAGTTCGCATGCCATTGCATAGGCCGATTCGTTCGAACTGAAAATAGTTTCAATATCCGGATCTGCTGCAAAATCTGCACCATCCATACATTCCGCTACGATGTCTGTAATGTCATAGAAGCCGATTTCATCTCTCAGGTATGCTGCAACTGCCGCTTCGTTGGCTGCATTCATGATGCACGCCATGTTTCCTCCCTTTTCGAGAGACCTGTATGCGAGCTCAAGAGCTGGGAACTTCTCCTTGTCAGGAGCATAGAAAGTCATTTTTGCCAGGTCTGCGAAATTGAGCTTCTTGTTGTTGAGCGGGAGTCTGAGAGGCCAGGTCAAGGCATACTGTATCGGCTCCCTCATATCAGGATGTCCGAGCTGTGCAATCACTGCACCATCGGCATATTCTACCATTGAGTGGATTATCGATTCAGGATGAACCACGACTTCAATCTTGTCTCCAGGGGTGCCGAACAGCCATCTCGCCTCAATTATCTCAAGTCCCTTGTTCATCATTGTAGCTGAATCAATGGTGATCTTGCTTCCCATGTTCCAGTTCGGATGTTTAAGGGCCTGGGCGCATGTAGCCTTGGCAATATCCTCGCGTGCCCATGTGCGGAACGGACCACCTGATGCTGTCAGATGGATCTTTTCGATTTCTGCTCCAGCCGATCCCATGAGGCACTGGAATATCGCAGAATGCTCTGAGTCTACCGGGAATATCTTTACATTATTGGCTGCTGCAAGATTCATCACGAGCTGTCCTGCTGCCACAAGTGTCTCCTTGTTCGCCAATGCGATAGTCTTTCCTGCCTTGATTGCCGCAATTGTGGAAGAAAGACCGCTGAAGCCTACCATAGAAGTGAGGACGATGTCGATTGTGTCGCTTGTTACCAGGTCGCACACGGAATCCATTCCTGCAAATACCTTGATCATATGCGGCTGGAGGGCATCTGCAACCTCCTTGTATTTTGCCTCATTGCAGATCACGACGTTGTTTGCGTCAAACTCGATAGCCTGCTCTATAAGCAGTTCTGCGCTGTTGTTAGCGGTAATGAGTTCAACCTCAAAGAGATCTCTATGCTGTCTGATTACGTCAAGTGCCTGTCTTCCGATCGAGCCGGTTGAGCCCAATATGGCTACTCTTCTCTTTTCCATATCGTCTTTTTCTATCAGAATTTGATGTATAATGTCGGATCTACAGTTTCTCCCTTATGCCAAAGTTCGAAATGAAGATGTGTTCCCGATGATGTGTTTCCCAATACAGCGACCGGAGTACCAGCCTTCACTTTATCTCCTGTCTTCTTGAGGAGCTTGTCGTTGTGCTTGTATATTGATATGATGTCGTCGGTATGCTGGATCTGGATGATGTTTCCTTCTTCCTCGCTCCAGCCTGTATAGATGACTGTTCCGTCAAGAGTAGACTTGACGACTGCCTCTTCGGCTGCAGTGACGTCGATGTAAGGGTGGAGAGCATCATAACCCTGTGTCACGACACCTTTGAGAGGAGTGAAGAAGTGGAGTCCTTCGATCGGAAGCTCTCTTCTGCTTCTTGCTGAAATCTCGAACTGCTCCTCCGCCTTTACCCTTTCCTTGAGGAGTGAGTCCTGCTTCTGGAAAGTCGTTTGGTCAATAGCGTATTCCGCAGCCTTGGCATTTGCCTTTATGATGCTGTCGATCTTGACCGGCTCCTTGCCTGAAACCGCCCTCTTGAGGTTCTCCGAATAGAGCTCCCATCTGTATATCACTCTTTCCAGTGAATCCACCTTGATCGCGTTCTGGATGGCAGTGCGTTTCGTTCTGGCGTCCGGGTATCCCGGGATGAAAGTCTTGACCGGAGTATAGGCGATGATGCAGAAGATTATAGCGCTGAGTGTCACGAGGATACTGACAAGTGTCACGAAGAAACTTGTCTTGGTGAATCGCCCTCCCCAGATGTGCTTATGGGTGTCATTGTCTGTTATCGAGATGCGATAGCTGCCGGATGTCGTGCTGTTCTCTTTATTCATGTTCATTTTGAATGTTTCACTTTTGGTGAAAAGTGAATTATGTAGTAACTTTGCACCTTGATGGACAGAATTATCGGCATAGACTATGGACGTAAGCGTGTGGGTGTTGCGACAAGCGACCCACTCGGAATCTTTGCCTCTGCCCTCGAGACGGTACATTCTGCAAAGATAATAGAATATCTCAAAAACTACGCTCAAAAAGAGAGGATTGTACGTTTTGTTGTAGGCTATCCGGTCAATATGGATGGCGCTCCGTCTGAGGCTGCAAAGGATGTGGATGTATTTCTCAAACAGCTTGCGAAGGCATTCCCGGAAGTGCCTGTTACACTGGAAGATGAACGTTTCACTTCGGTTCTTGCCCACCGTGCGATGATAGACGGTGGCATGAAGAAGCATGACAGGATGAAGAAGGAGTCTGTCGATAAGATAAGCGCTGCCATAATTCTTCAGAGTTATATTGATAGAAAGCATTAGAATATGATATTACCGATTTATTTGTATGGTTCTGATGTTCTCCGCAATGAGAACAAGGAGGCCGACCTTCAGGATAAGGAAGGTATTGAGAAACTTCTGACAGACATGAAGGAAACTCTCAAGGTCGCAGACGGATGTGGTCTTGCTGCGCCTCAGGTGGGAGTCAATCTTCGTGTTGTCATAGTTGATGGCCGCGAACTGACTGACACATATGATTATCTCAAGGATTTCTTCCGTGTGATGATCAATCCTGTCGTTCTCGAGGAGAGCGACGACACATGCGAGTTCTCTGAAGGCTGTCTGAGTGTCCCTGGAATCTATGCGGAAGTGACACGTCCTTCAAAGATCAAGGTCGAGTATTACAATGAGAACCTCGAGAAGGTTGTGGAGGAGTTTGACCGTTTTGCATGCAGAATGGTTCAGCATGAGCTCTCTCACCTCGACGGAAATCTTTTCGTGGATAACATTTCACCTATCCGCAGGAAGATGATCATGCGTAAACTTCAGGCCATTTCAAAGGGTAGCGTACAGACACGATATAAAAGCAAGAGATAATGGGAGCATTTCACGCATATGATATCCGAGGAATCTATAATGTTGATTTCGATAAGGATACAGCATACAAGACAGGATATTTCCTGCCGTCTCTTCTTTCGGCAGATAAGGTTCTAGTCGGAAGAGATTGCCGCACTTCATCGGATGAGATCCATGAGTACCTGCTCAAGGGACTTACTGATGCCGGAGCTGATGTCTATGATATCGGACTCAGCACGACGCCTATGGTATATTTCGGTACCGCTAATTATGGATTCAAGGCTTCAGTGCAGATTACAGCATCCCATAATCCTGCTGAGTACAACGGAATGAAGGTGTCTCGCGAGAATGCCCTTCCTGTCGGCTTTGATAATGGTCTTGGTCAGATTCAGGAGTGGATCCTCAGCGGTCGTGAGTGCCCTGTAGCAGAAGTAAGGGGCAAGGTCCATGATATGGACATCAGAAAGGACTATCTTGATTTCCTGCTTAAATATAAGGAGGATTGGTCTGGACTCAAGATCGCTGTCGATGTGTCGAACGGAATGGCGTCGTTGTTTGTAAGGGATATCTTTGGAGACCAGCCTTCATATATATATGAGGAGATGGACGGCCGTTTCCCTAACCATGAGCCGAATCCTCTTGTACAGAAGAATGTCGAGGCATTGAAGAATCTTGTTGCCGAAACAGGTTCCGACATAGGTGTCATCTATGATGGAGACGCTGACCGCGTTATGTTCGTGGATGAGAACAGCCGCTTCATCTCTCCTGACCTTATGATTGCAGTTCTCGGTCATTATTTCCTTGAGAAGAGGGGAGAGAAGGGAATCGTGCTTCAGGATATCAGAAGCTCTAAGGCTGTAGGTGAGTATCTTGCTCCGTACGGTGGTGAGATGCGTACATGGAAAGTAGGCCGTGCTTTTGCTGCCCATAAGCTGCGCGAACTTGATGGTGTATATGGCGGTGAGCTTGCCGGTCATTATTATTTCCGTGACTTCTTCTATTCTGACAGCGGTATCCTTGCGTCCATAATCATTCTCAATGTAATTGCGGAAATGAAGAAGAAAGGCGTGTCTGTCAGCCAGCTGATTTCCCGTATTGAAAAGTACAAGAGCTCTGGAGAGGTCAACTACAGAATCGAGGACAAGAAGGGCGCTATGGACGAAATCCGAGATTACTTCATGAGTAAGGAAGAAGTTACCGCATATATGGACTTCGACGGTTATCGTGTTGAGTTTCCTCAGTGGTGGTTCAATATAAGGCCTTCAAATACAGAGCCTTACCTCCGTTTTATATGTGAAGCATCGTCAGAAGAGCTTCTTAAGGAAAAGTTAGAAACAGTTAATGAAATACTCAAAACAAAGTTTGGAGCGTAGAAATAAAGATGAACATTTTCAGTAAAACCTTTACCTGGGTCGTGTTTATGGCAGTGATGCTGTTCCCGACTGTAACCAAAGCGATTAATCCCGTAAGGCTTGATACCATCAAGACTCAGCTTACTATACCCAGACCGGCTCTAGAGCCGATCAAGTCTCTGGTGACATCTCCATCAGATCCTATTGATACACTTGACACTGTAAATGAGCATGTCAAGGTAATCATCTTCGGCGATAACACATGGCAGTATTATAAGACTCCGGATTTCAAGAAGCTTTCCGGTGTATATGATGAGCATTGGAACGACGAGCACCCTAATCCATATAAGATGGACCTTGCTAATCTTCCGTCTTCATGGTCTTTGTGGCTTGTGGATAGCCTGGACATGTATCATTGTCCTCTTCAGGCAGAGGTTTATCATAGGGGTAAGTTCGGTATGCGTCGCGGAAGGCGTCATCAGGGTGTGGACCTCCCACTTAAGACAGGAGATCCGATATATGCTCCGTTCTCTGGAAAGGTCAGAATGTCAAAGTATTACGGTGCATATGGCAACCTCATAGTCATTCGTCATGAGAATGGAATCGAGACATTCTACGGCCACCTTTCCAAGAGAAATGTGGAGGTCGGAGATTGGGTAAATGCCGGTGATGTGATAGGTCTGGGTGGCTCTACAGGACGTTCTACAGGTCCACATCTCCATTTCGAGACGCGTTATAACGGTTTTGCATTCGACCCGCAGTGGCTGATCGACTTCAAGAGCGGTATCCTTCGTCACAGACTTTTTGTCCTGAAGAAGAAGTACTTCAACATTTACAGCAATTATGAGCAGGACTTCGATGACGAGATAAAGAACGAGGAGGATGACAAGAGGGAGGAGGCTGAGAAGGCTGCGATGAAGTATTATACAATCAAATCCGGTGATACGCTCGGTAGGATTGCCATCAACAATGGCACGACTGTCAACGCGCTTTGCCGCCTTAACGGTATCACTCCAAAGACAACATTGAAGATCGGTAGAAAAATCAGAGTAAAATAAACATGAAAGAACGTATTGCTTTTGTAGATTGGATCCGTGTTGTCGCATGTTTCATGGTGATGCTTGTGCATGCAAGCGAAAACTTCTATGGTGCGGATTCGTCGGGTCTTGCAGGAAATGTCTCGATGCTTGCCAATGAGGCGAACCGCTTCTGGGTAGCGTTTTATGATGGAGGAGTCGGAAGAACAGCTGTTCCGCTTTTCATGATAGTTTCGGCCTTTCTGCTTGTTCCTATGAAGAAGGACATGACAATGGGACAGTTCTATAAAAAGCGTTTCATGCGTATTCTCCCTCCGTTTATCGTGTTCATGCTTCTATATACCTTCCTGCCGCTCGCGTGGGGAGGAATGACATGGGAGCAGTCGATGGCTGACCTCAAGATGCTGCCGTTTAACTTCCCGTCGATGGCCGGACATCTGTGGTTCATGTATCCGTTGATAAGCCTTTATCTGATAATTCCTGTTGTATCCCCTTGGCTTGAAAAGGCTACCGCAAAGGAGGAACTGACCTTCCTGGGACTCTTTGCTTTTTCTACATTGACACCGTGGATACATCGTTTCATCTCTCCTGAAGTCTTTGGAGAATGTTTCTGGAATAATTTCTCTGCCTTGTGGTATTGTTCCGGTTATCTCGGCTATCTTGTGCTCGCACATTATATACGTGTGCATCTTGACTGGTCGCGAGAGAGGAAACTGAAGGTCGGTGCAATCTGCTTCCTTGCAGGTGCTGCCTTTACAGCATGGAGTTTCTGGTTCAAGGGAGTTCCGGGTCAGCTGATCGAGACCCCGATGCTCGAGTGGGCGTGGGAATTCTGCACTCCAAACGTACTGCTGGCTACTTTCGGACTCTTCCTGCTGTTTACATGCATACGTCAGACTGAAGCACCGGCAGTGGTGACAGGCATTTCCAAACTGTCATTCGGAATGTATCTGATGCATATGTTCTATCTTGCACCTATCGCATCATTCTTCGTCAATGGAAACCAGGCGGAACCGTTGATTCCGGTTTATCTGGCGATTCCGGTTATAGCGATACTTACATTCATCTGCTGCGCCGTGACTACAAAGCTAATTTCGCTTATTCCGGGCAGCCGCTATATCGTAGGATAAAAGATCAGAAAAGACCATAGATGAGATTCCAGATAAGGAATCTTGCGAATTTACCGACCAGGAGGAGAATCATAGTCCATCCTGGTCGTGTTTTATAGAAACCAAGGGCTATGGCTATTACGTCTCCTATGAATGGTACCCATGCAGTGAGTGCGAGCCAGACGCCGTATCGGTCGATCTTCTCCTTCTGCTTCTGCAGGGTTTCCGGTTTTACCTTAAACCATTTTTCAATCCATTCCCATTTGCCGAGCCAGCCGATCCAGTAAGTGACAACGCTGCCGAGCCAGTTGCCTAAAGTTCCTATGAGAAGGCATTCGACAGGCTCTCCCGTTGTGGCGAGAATCGCCAGGTACAAGGCATCTGAACTGAATGGGAATATCGTTGCAGCCAGGAATGTGCCGATAAACAGGCCGAGAAGTCCGAGTCCTTCAAGCCATTCCATATCAGCTGCGTTTCTTTCTGAAGAATTCTGTCACAAGATTTCCGCACTCCTCTGACATGATGCCGGAAACTACTTCTGTCTTAGGATGCATCAGAGAAGGTGAGAACATAGAGAACCCTCTCTTCGGGTCAGAGGCGCCATATACAACCTTGCCTATCTGCGACCATGCAAGAGCTCCGGCGCACATCGGGCAAGGCTCCACGGTAACATAGAGGGTACAGTCGTTGAGATATTTTCCACCCATCGCCTCAGTTGCGGCAGTGATTGCAATCATTTCTGCATGAGCTGTAGGATCGTTGAGCCTTTCAGTCATATTGTGCCCTTTGCCCACAATTCTTCCTCTGCAGACAATGACAGCTCCGATAGGAACTTCATCCTCCTGTGCCGCGTATCCTGCTTCGCGCAGGGCTTCCTTCATGTATTTTTCGTATTCTTCCATTTCCATACAGGTATATAAACAAAAAGAGCGACCATCGGTCACTCTCTTGTCTTCTAGTATCTTGACTCAGATGATACAGTCAGTTTCTTGCGGCCGCGACGACGGCGAGCTGCCAATACGCGACGTCCGTTTGGAGTCGACATGCGCTCGCGGAAGCCATGTTTGTTGCGACGCTTGCGCTGTGATGGTTGGAA
>JAEIGA010020502.1_pt1 | contig 10082 bp, 5 predicted proteins | sample 9270691 | NCBI WGS metagenome assembly JAEIGA01 (sample SAMN17057246, study PRJNA624740) | gut metagenome | biome: biome; isolation source: fecal sample | host: Bos grunniens | place: China: Xizang | collected 2019
ATTATTAAAGAACCAATTACTTGGTTACAAGATGCTGATTACATTATTTGGATTTTAATTATTGTTCAATTATGGATGTCACTAGGGGTTTCATTCCTATCATTCATCGCTGGTTTACAAAGTGTTAATAAAGAACTTTACGAAGCTGGTGCTATCGATGGTATCAAAAACCGTTGGCAAGAATTATGGCATATTACTTTACCACAAATGAAATCACAATTATTATTCGGTGCCGTAATGCAAATTACTTCTGCATTATCAATCGCTGAAGTTTCGACGAATCTGGCGGGGTTCCCATCAGTAGAGTATGCAGGGCATACAATTATTACACACTTAATGGACTACAGCTCAATCCGTATGGAAATGGGGTATGCGAGTGCAATCGCAACAATTCTATTCTTAATCATGATTGTAGCTAACTTAGTAGTACGTAAAATTTTAAGAAGGGTAGGTGCTTAAGATGGCAGTTGATAGAATTGGTGTTGACGAACAAGAAGTCAAAGGCGTTGAATTATCAAAAGCCGAAAAGAAGCGCATCAGAAGACAAGAAAGAAAACTTAAAAAGTTTGGTCTTAAAGATGAAGCTACAATGGGTAAATTAGAACTATTCTTCTATAGACAACAAAAGAAAAGAAGAATTAAGAAAAAGAAAAGAGTTAGTCGTAGTTTAGCTGGTGACATCGCATTATTCTTAATGTTAGCTGCATTTGGTTGCTTCTCAGCATATCCACTAGTATATTCTGTATGTGCTGCGTTTAAACCACTAAGTGAATTATTCATCTTCCCACCTAAATTATTCTTTGAACATCCAACTTTAGATAACTTCCGTGACTTATCTACTTTACTTGAAAGTTCATGGGTTCCATTCTCACGTTATTTCTTTAATACAATTTGGATTACATTAGCAGGTACTGCTGGGCATGTTATTATCGCGTCAATGGCTGCTTATCCACTTGCTAAATTCCGTTTCCCTGGTTCAAAAATTATCTTTAGTTTAGTTGTTTATTCATTAATGTTTGCGGGACAAGTTACTGCAACTCCAAGATACATGATCTTTAGTGGAATTGGACTAGTTGATACTCAACTTGCAATTATCATTCCTGCATTTGCTTACTCTTTAGGTTTATATTTAATGAAACAATTTATGTCTGATATTCCGATGGAATTAATCGAATCTGCGAAAATAGATGGTGCTAGTGAATTCCAAATTTACTGGAACATTGTAATGCCAATGGTTAAACCTGCATGGCTTACACTAATCATCTTATTATTCCAACAATTATGGAACAACGATGGTGGTACTTATATCTATACAGAAAGTTTAAAACCTCTATCATATTCTCTACATCAAATCGTTGCTGGTGGTGTTGCTCGTCAAGGTACATCTGCTGCAGTAATGTTAATTATGATGATCGTTCCTATCACAGTATTCATTCTATCTCAAAGCCAAATCATTGAAACAATGGCTCACTCAGGTATGAAGTAGGAGGAGGATGAAATATGAAAAAATTGTTAAATAAAATTAATAAAATTACAGCATTATGTTGTGTACTTGCATTAGTTGTTATGGTTGCTGTTGCAAATTCTAAATCTAATGTTAAAGCTACATCATACGTATATGACTTCTGGAAAAACATTATTCCTTCTTCAGAAGGTATTACATACAAAGAAACTTATTACAATAAAGATATTAAATATGTAAATGATTCAAATATTTCACTTCCTGATTTCTCAAATTTAACTGATATGGAAGTTTATGGTGGAAAAATTTATGTTTTAGATTATTCACCTCAAACTTTTAGTGTTCCTGCTGAGGAAAAGCCTGTAACTATTGAAACAATGGGTAGTATTATTGTTATTAATCAAGACTTCCAATATGAAGAAATTTATAATGAATTCTTAATTACTGATGAAGTTAAAGCTAAATTTGATGATTTCTATAAATTTAGTACTCCGCTTGAAAAAATCACTAATGCTCAAATTAAATCAACTGAATTTGTAGATATTTATGATGGTAAACAAGAAAATGGTGTTGTTGAAAATGGTCAAGTTAAATTTGGTAATTTCAAATATGCTTCAGCTACTGATAAAGAAAAAGCTGGTTTAAGTTTTGAATTATATGATATGACTGATTCTTCAAAACCTGTGTTAATTTCTGATGAATATTACACTACAGAAGTTAAAACTGAAAAAGTTAAAGTTACAGTTACTACTGCTGAAGGTAAAGTTGAAGAAAGAGAAGAAGAAAGATCTTATACTATTGTTACATTAGAAAATGTATCCGATGGAACAAATGTTTATGCTAAATTAATTACATTAAATACTCCAGGTCGTGCTCCTTATGTTCCTTATTCACAAGATCCAACTAAGGCTGCAGTTAGACTTAATACTCCAAACGGTATTACAGTAAATGACAAATATATTTTTGTTGCTGATACAGAAAACCTAAGAATTTTAAAAATTAATAAAGAAACACTTGTTGTAGAAGATGTTTACTTATCACCAAGTGACTCTTCATTCTATCAATTATATAATGCTTCATATGAAACTCCATTTGGTACAGCTTATGAAACTATTAAAGTTACTACAGACTTCTATACAACAGTTCATAATGATAAGATTTTTAAACCTACTAAAGTTGCTATTAACAACTCTGGTGTATGTTATTGTATCGTTAAAGACGTTTACGAAGGTTTAGTTGAATTTGGCGCAAACACTGAATTTAACCGTTATGTTGGTAAAAACGTTGTTACTGCTGATGCATTAAAGAAATTATGGTCTAACATTTGGTCAGAAGCACAATATGCTTCTCAAGCATTAGACTTACCTGCAATGTTTAATAATATCTCTGTTTCTCCAGATGGATTCTTATATGCTACATCAAATCCAGATGGTGAAGCTACTCAAGCTCAAAATTTAGTTAAAATTATTAATACTAAAGGTAACGACATTATGAAACGTAATGGTTACGTTACTCCAGATGGTGATGCAGTTTATATTACTACTACTAAAGAAGATAATGTAATTTTAGGTCCATCAGTACTTACTTCAGTTTGTATTTCAAAAACTGGTAACTTTACTGTAACTGATGAAAAACGTGGTCGTTTATTTACTTATGACTCAGAAGGTAACTTATTATATATCACTGGTGACCAACCAGGTGGTACATCAACTACTGCACAAGGTGGTTTATCTAATAGTATTATTAAACCTATCGCAAGTGATTATTTATATCGTTTAAATAATGATAATGTTGAAGAAGAAACAGTAATCGTTCTTGATGGCTCATCAAAGAGTATTATGTTATTCGAAACAACTGAATTTGGTAAAGCTGTTAATACTGCTACTTACTTATATCAAACTGGTCAAATTGAAGATCAAATTAGTGTAGATGATAATGGAAATGAAATTATCGTGCCTGGTGCTGAATCATACTGGCGTGAAGTTATTAGAATGAACACTAACTATGAACTTGCATATTTAGGTATTGGTAAAGCATTAAATCGTCGTGGTGAATATAAAGAAGCTATGAAATACTTTGAATTAGCTCATAATGCAGTTTATTATTCAAAAGCATTTAGTAGTTATCGTGACCAAGTGTTAAATGCAAACTTTGACTTAATCATGGCTGTAGTCTGTGTTGTAGCTGCTGGTTATGTTGTATTAAAAGTTACAACTTACATTAACAAAAAGAATTTAGAAAATGCAAAACGTGAAGAAGGAGGAATGTCAAAATGAAAAGAAAACTAAAAGTTTCTGTTAACGAAATTAATAAAGCAAGAGAACATCTAGGCTATGAAACATACGACGTTCCTGCTGATTCATTAAAACCTGCTAAAGAAAAATTACCTTTTAGCCAAGTTGTAAAAAATGTTTTAGCTGCAATTGCTAGTTTCTGTAAAGTATTCTATGATGAAGTAATTCGATTCCCGCTATATATTTTAAGTCACCCTGTTCAAGGTTGGCAAGATTTCAAACAAGAAAAACGTGGTAAATTTAGCGTTGCTTGTACAATTATCTTATTATATGTAGTTATGAGAATGCTTCAATATAAATATACAGGTCCTGTTTTAAATGTTAACAACCCACATAAATTTAACAGTATTCAAATCTTAATTTATGGTATCATGCCTGCTATTCTATTATCAGTTGCTAACTGGAGTGTTACAACACTTATGGATGGTAAAGGTAAGATGATGGAAATCTTCAAAATGATTTGTTATTCATTCTTCCCAGTAATGATTTTAGGTTTTGTTAATATCATTGTTAGTAACTTTGTTACTGAAGATGAAGCACAATTCGTATTAATTATTAATATTATTGCTTGGACATTAACAGGTTATATGGCTTTAACTGGTTTAATCGGTATTCATGAATATGGTTTAGGTAAAGTTTTAGCTTCTGTATTTGCAACTGTTGTTGCTGCTGCAATTATCGCATTTATCGCATTGTTATTATTTAACCTTGCAGAACAAATTTACTCGTTCTTCTATTCATTGTATGATGAATTAGTAACGAGATACATGTAGGAGGTAGACACACATGAAAAGACGAATTAAACTTTCTACATTAATCAAAAGAACTTTATTAACAGTTCTTGGTGTTGTAGTATTATCTGTTTTACTTGTATTTGTTTTTGATAAATATAAACCAACAGAAAATACATTTAATAATAAATATTCAGATGATTATTGGAATCAAGAAGTTCTTGAAGGATTCGAATATTCAGCTGACATTTATAAACGTATCAATAAATATGACATTGAAAATACAAAAGAATATGTTGCTCCATGGGTTGCTGATGGCTTAAAAGAAGAACAATTAACTCTAGAACAAAGAACAACATACGGACGTTACAAACTAGAACACAATATTATTGCAAAACCTATTACTGATGCATATAACGCACTTGATACTGAAATGAAAGGTTTAAATGTTGCAAAAGAATGGGCAGACCAAGCTGAAGGTAAAACTGCTCAAGATTATGCTTCATATAAATTAAATCTTTCTGAAGGTGATTATTCATATTTATATGAAACATTTAAAGGAAAAACATTCTTTGATTATGTTGATGGTTTTGGTACTACTGCTACTTATAAAGATTTAGTTAACATCGTTGCTACTGGTACAAGCATTGGTAATATTGAAAATGCAATTAAAGCATTAATCCCTAATACGAAAAATAAAACTGCATTTGGTAATGATTTTGATGAGTATGTACTTGCTTGCTTTATAGTTTTAGATACTCAACTTTATGAAGATGTTTGTTCATTTGATTATGAAACATATTATGAAAAACTTGAAAACTATAATTATTATGCTGATTTATATGAAAAAGCTAATAATCATGCAGAAGGATTATTAGAATGGAAACAATACTATCAACAAACATTACTTGGTTTTGGTGGTCTTGCAACTGATAATCCAAATGAACCAGTTTTAACAGTTAAAACTGAAGACAACTGTGTTTTAGAATTCTGGTTTAATACTTACTTAACTACATTTAAATTAGTTAAGAAAGATAAATTAGGTAATATTATTCAAACTTGGGATTCAAATCCAAACGAAGCTGATATTGAAAATCCTGATAATAAATATTCTTATGAAATTAAATCTAAACAAAGAACAATTCTTAACTTATCTTACTCAGTATTAAATGGTCAAACTGACGTTTATTCAAACTTCGATTTCTCTGTTAGCCAAACTAATATTTATAACGATAAATTAGATCCTAACTATGCTGTTAATATTGATGTTGAAAATAATAAACTAATTGTTTGGTACAAACTTGAAAAACGTGGTATCGACTATACTTATTTCCCTAAATTTATTTCGGCTGAAAAGATGAAGGAATACTTAGCAAGAAATAAAAAATTAGTTGAAGAAGGTGCTACATTCGCTAGTGGTAAACCAATGACTTATATTGAAGACACAGTAGATTCATATGGTATTAATGCATTTACTAACTTAACTTCAATTTATAAATTAATTCCTGCATTTAATACAATCGCTGGTAAACAAGTAGCTAACCCTAATAATGAATTTGGTTATGACTATTATGAATATACTGGTGTTAAGAGTATGTCAGATAATGTTAGAAACTTCTTATACCCTTGGTTCTATGAAGCATTTGCTTATACTGAACAAGATTTACAATCAGATAATACTGAATTTGGTTATGAAGTTAACCTTTCAAAACCTAAATATGAAGTTGCAATTGAATACACACTAACTTCAAACGGATTAGAAGTAACTATTCCTGGTAACTCAATTAAAGAAGATCCTAAATATCCATTAACTTATATTGATATTTTACCTTACTTCACTGCAACTAAAGAAGGTGTTGAAGGTTATACAGTAATCCCTGATGGTTCAGGTGCTATCCTAGAACATAACAATGGTAAGAACTATCCTCAATATCAAAAACGTGTTTATACAACAGACTTAACTAATACAACTTATGTTAATAAAGGTTCTTTAAATGACTTAATGTTCCCTATGTATGCTGTTGTTAATCCAACTGAAGAATCTGGTATTTTAACTTATGCTAAGAGCAGTGCTGCTCAATTACAACTTACTGCTGACGTAGCTGGTCGTGCTACAAGCCCTTATGGGAAATGTAATGTAAACTTCTTTACTGCTTATTTAAGAGAATCTAAGATTATTACTGTTGGTCAATTCTCATATGAAAAGAAACAATTAACAAAATGGACTAATGCAATGGTTCAAGATGATATTACATTAAAATATCAAGTTCTTGAAAAAGATAAATTAAATTATTCTGCTGTTGCAAAAGAGTATAGAGATATTTTAGTTGAAATGTATGGTTTAGAAGTAAATGATAAAACTACAAATCCTGTTTTAGATATGGATGTTATTGGTCAATACTCTTATAAAGAAAACTTTATTGGTATTCCATATACTGCTAAAGATTCATTAACAACTATTGATCAATTATTTGAAATGATTGCTGCATTCCAAGAAAAAGGTGTTAAGAATATTAATGCGTTCTATCTTGGATGGAGAAATACTGGGTTAAAAAATACTTCATTTGAAACAATTAAATTTGCTTCAAAACTTGGCTCAAAAGCTAAATTTAAAGCATTATTTGAAAAACAAGATGAAAATGTAAATATTTATCCTTATGTATCATTTGGTGAAGTTAATAAATATCAAGAATCATTTGGTAAAAACCACTATACAACTCATGCAGTAGATGGTGATGTTGTTTGGAAACAACCATATGACTTAAACTCTAACGTTTATGATAAAACTAAATCTAAGATTTATATCTTATCTCCACGTTACTATATTTCATTTGCTGAAACTTTAGCTGAAAATTATAAGAAAGCTACAAATGGTTATAATTCATTAGCTATTGATAAGATTGGTTCTGAACTTTCTGGTGATTACAGAAAAGGTTCTGAAACATTCAAAGGTGATGCAGTTAAAAATCAAATCGCTTCATTAGAGGCTTTAAATGCATCTGGTATTACTAATTTAACATTATATAAACCTTATGATTATGCATTTAAATATGTTGATAATGCTAAAAATATTCCATATTTAACTACTCAATATGAAATCTTAGACTATTCTGTTCCATTCTATCAATTAGTAGTAAATGGTTTATTTGACTATAGTGGTGAAAGCTTCAACGCAAATAGTGAAAAAGGTCTAATGGAACACTTAATGAGAATGATTGAAACAGGTTCTAACTTATCATTTACATTCTCTGGTGATTCGAGTGAAGAATTACTTCAAACAGATTATAATTATTATTATTATACTTTATATACTGACTGGATCGAAGATGTTCTAAAAGTTTATAATACATTAGAAGAATTAGGTATTTATAATGGTGAATTAATCGCTCATGAATATATTGCAAGTAATATTTATAAAGTTACGTATAAAACTGCTAATGGCAACATTCAAATTTATTTAAACTATACTAGAACAGATTACACTGCACCTGATGGAACTGTTGTTCCTGACAAAGGTTACGCAGTTATTAAGTAGGAAGGAGGAAATTATGGCAAAAGATAAAACTAATAAAAAATCATTAAAACTTGTAATTTCCGAATTCTTCTTTAATATTTGGAGTAAAGTTTTAAATTGGTATCGTGTTTCAAAATTTGGTGCAATTGTTCAACAAATAGGTTGGTTCATTGGTTATGCATTATGGCCATTTGCATGGATCAAAGCTAGAACATTTGACAAATTAAGATTTGACATTCAAAAGAAAGTTATTTCAATTTTATTCTTATTACCTGTAATGTTAGGGTTTGTAATCTTCTTTGCATATCCTCTAATTATGAGCTTAATTTACTCAGTTAGTACAGTAACTTTATCATCATCTGGTGTAGAAATCCTGTTTAATCAATTCTTCTCTAAAGCTGATATGGATGCTGTTTCATTTATTAATCCTTTACAAAATGTAAACATTTTATATAACTATAGTTATGCTTTAACTATTGATGCTGATTATCCTGTTCAATTATTAAGCTCACTTGGTACAATGGCTAGTGACTGTGCTGTTATTACAATCTTCAGTTTATTAATTGCTGTTATGCTTAATGGTAACTTTAAAGGAAGAGCTGCTGCTCGTGCAATCTTCTTCCTTCCAGTTATTTTCAACTCTGAAGCTGTATCTGCCGCACTTGTTAACTCTCCACTTGTAAATCCAAATGAAGATGCATTAACTGCATTATTTGATATGGGTAAATTTATGCAAGGTATTGGTATTCCTAAATTCCTTATTACATTCTTAACAGGTATTACTGATGGTATCTATGATACAATTTCATATTCTGGTATTCAAATCCTTATCTTCTTAACAGCTATTCAATCTGTTCCAAAACACTTATATGAAGCTGCAAGAATTGAAGGTGCTACTCAATACGAAATGTTCTGGAAGATTACACTTCCAATGGTATCAGCAATGATTCCTACTGTTATCGTTTATACAGTTGTTGACTCGTTCTTAAGATCAAGTATTAACGACGTTATTCAAGTATACGAAGAACAATCTAACTATGGTGTTCATGCTGCGATGTCTTGGATTTATCTAGGTGTTGTTGCGGTTTTCTTAGTAGTTGTTTTAGGTATTTTATCGAAGGTGGTGTTCTATTATGACGACAAAAAATAATGATGAAAAATTAACATTTAAAGAGACTCTTGCCTTACTAAAAGCTGATGCAAAAGAAAGCTATGAAGAATTTAAAGTGAACATCAAAAACCCAATTAAACGTGCTGTTTATGGACAAAAGGTTTCTAGTGTTGCAACTAACATCTTAAGAGGATTTATTATCTTTGGTTTAGCATTTATTATCTTATACCCGATTTTCCAAGAAGTTATCGTTGCTATTAAAGACCCAATTGATTTAAATAATCCACTTGTTATCTGGATTCCTGAACATTTTAGTTTAATTAATGTTCAAATAGCTGCAGAACTGTTAGATTATTGGAATGCATTACTTAATAATATTAAGATATCTGCATTTACTGCTGTATTACAAGTAGCATCTACATCAATTGCTGGTTATGCATTTGCAAGATTAAGATTCAAAGGTAGTGAAATTATTTTCTGGATTATCATGTTAACATTACTTGTACCTCCACAAACTACTACACTATCTCGTGCGTTATTCTTTACACACTTTGATATCTTTGGCTTATTTACAGCTTTAACTGGCGAACCATTAATCTTAAAAGGTGAAGGTAAAGATGTTATCCTTTATATGATGGCTATTTTTGGCCAAGGTATTAGAGCTGCATTATTTGTTTACTTATTCAAACAAACATTCCGTGGAATTCCAGTTGAACTTGAAGAAAGTGCTCAAATCGATGGTGCTGGGGTAGTTAGAACATTCTGGAGTGTAATGCTTCCAAATGCTCGTGGTACAATTACAACTGTTTCATTATTCGCGTTTGTATGGCAATGGAATGATGCTTTCTATATTAAAATTTATGGCCTTTCTGGTGAATCATTCCCGCTAATGACTATGAGACTTATGAATATTGCTGAATGGATTCAAAACTTACTTAAATCTCCACAATTTAAACATTTATATTATTTA
>JAEIGA010020503.1_pt1 | contig 10082 bp, 11 predicted proteins | sample 9270691 | NCBI WGS metagenome assembly JAEIGA01 (sample SAMN17057246, study PRJNA624740) | gut metagenome | biome: biome; isolation source: fecal sample | host: Bos grunniens | place: China: Xizang | collected 2019
GCCACAGCAGCAGATTTATAAGCATAAAGGCTATACCGATATGGAGTCCCGAGACGGCTAAGAGATGCGATGCGCCACTCGATGAATACTTTTGGCGGAGTTCGGGAGTGAGTTCGCTCTTCTCGCCTATGGCCATAGCCAATACCACGGCGCGTCCGTCACCCGACGGAATGGCCCCTTGTAGCCGCTCTACAGCCCTGTCGTGCAGCGAAATACGCTCGGCAGGGATATATTCGTAGGTGGCACGATGGTTCACCGAGATAGAGCCCACGAAGCCACGATGGTACATCTGTTTGGCATACCTCTCTCGCTCGGCACGAAATGGGCGTATCGGCGTTGTGAGGTGCAGCCTGTCGCCGGCTCGAAAACGCATTAGCGAGTCACCCCAAATCATCACTCGGCACCCCTCGAGCGAGCTTTGAACACACTTTTCGATGGTGGCTTCGGCCGAGGTGTAGCCACTGTGCGAAACGGATGATTGCGCCACTTCGACAACCATCTCGAGAGGCTGATTGTAGGGCGTTTCGCCACGATAGGAGAGTGAGTGTAGAAGAGCACCGACCGAGAAGATGGTGGCGAGAATGGCCACATTTCGCATCCATTTCGAGAGTAGAACAGCACCCAAGAGCGACACCACCGAGGCGAGCACGAGCAACCAGATGGGCGTCTGTATCGTATCACTAAAAAAGATACCCACAGCGAGCGGCACAACGGCCACCGCCATAGGTATCTTTGATACAAGTTCTGTAAGATTCTTTGCCCTACTCATACCACAAAGGTAGCTATTTTGGCTCAAAATCTGAAATAAAAAGTTGCCATCCTCGCCAAACATCCCCCATATTTGCCGCGACGCCATTCTCGACCTCGGACATTGCCGCTACAACGGCCGTCATCACGCCACCGTCTGTGGTGCAGATTGGCTCATCGGGCGTGAGGTGTGTGGCATTGGCTACGCGACGAATATAGTGTTCGGTATGGTTCTCCGATGGGGGCGCGTAGCGGTTAATCATCTGTCGCAGAGTCTTCAGACCGTGCCTTTGGGCGTAGGTGTGCAGTAACACGAACATTGCTCGATAGCCCCACTCCATAGCCTCGAACTGGCGAAAAGCGGGGTCGCTACTCGGATGTTTCTCGCCTTTGTAGCGCACCTTGCCAAGACGAATATTCCCGGGGTTGCAATTTCGAAGCCCTCTACTCATCTTTGCCATACTCGCCAATTTCACGTTCAACCTTTCGTTTTACATAGCCGCGAAGCCACACAAAGAGCCGTCTATCACTCAGCACCGCTGCATTCTCCAGGAAAGACCACAGCTCCACGCCACAAATTGCCCCTGCAACAATGCGTGTGAGGTGGAGGGCCACAAAGTTGAGTATACAACACTCCACCAACCAGCACATACCGATTGTCAGTAGCACCAACCCCGTCTTGCGAATGGTGCGCCACGCCTCGCGCGAGGAGAAATACCACCTCTCGCCCCTCGCCTTCGCTTCGGCCCTCGAGGCGAGTATGCCGGTTACAAAGTCGATAAGGATAAATATCAGCGCACAAATCACAACTTCGCGAATGGGTGCAAAGAGCGATGTAAGGGCTACAATCAATCCATTAATAAATCTGTACATAGCCTCCGTCGATTGAGCAGTGTTGTAAGATGTCGTTGTCGGCGTCGTAGCTCGCAAAGGTTTCGGCGTGCTGCTTCAGGTAGTTCGATAGTCGCTTCAAGAGGGTCTGGCGGCGCAGTCGTAGCGACTTTTGGAGCGACTCCATAGCCGTTTTGGTGGAGCTGTCGGCCCTTAACGACGACGATATTCGCAGACCCGTTTGCCCTGTGCAGACATTTAGCGAGGGCTGAATTAGTGTTCGCACCGCCATAGCGAGCGCAGGAGCGACAAAATCGTTGCAAAGGGTCGAGTGAGCACCTTCAACCATCTCCTCATAGAGCTCTGGGCCCACCACTGGGATAATGTAGCGATGCGTCGCTGCAGCGATATCCGCATCTCGGATAGCCTCTGGCGATAGGTATTCACCATCGCCAAAAGCCAATTCAATAACTTTTTCATTCGTAATAAGGTTTTTCATAACGTTTTTTTAGTCGATAGATTTGATGTTGTACTTGCTTATCTCGGAGAGGTACAACTGTTGTCGCTCGTCGTTCTCGTCGTAGTCCAAGCCATCGGCCTTGCGAGCCTCCCACACCTTCATATAGATTGGTTTCGAGCGAGTTGGAGGGCGGTTGATAATCTCGAGCGAGGAGCAATCAACGAGTAGAATTTCGCTTATGGCCCGCTCGATAGGCTCGAGAAGTTCGCTCTGTTCGCCCAGGATTACGGTGTTGAGGGCAACCTCATATTCGTGCAGAATACGCTCGGCACTGAAGCCTGTCGAGTAGTCCAATCCGCTCAGCGAGCGAAACCACGAGTGGGCCACCACAATATCGCTGGTTGCTTGGTCGTGCAGGGCCTTCCAGTCGCCATCGTTGTGCGCCTCGATGGGAATGAAGCGCGAGTTGTCGTCCGAGCTCTCGTCGCGAATGATAAACATTACCTGTCCTGGTTTACCGGCAAAACGCTGCTCGGCCATACGCGCTAACGAGGCGGCCTCGGCTTCGCTATCCACGGCGTTGTCTATCATCATTACGCCCGAGAGCTGAAACGAATTGTCCAAACGAGCAATGTTCCAACGGTCGGTCTTGTAGGCTATGGCCGAGACGTTCATACCAGCAATATACTGTGGTACGCCATAGTGCGAGAACATCGGCTCGTAGTCCTTGTAGTGGATGATGGAGCGCAAGGTGTTATCGGCGTGGCGTTCGAAGCGAGGGTAGAGCGATAGCGATTGAGCCTCCGAGGCGCGAAAGTGCTGCCAATCGTGGTGGAGGATGATGTGGTCGGAGCCCTTTGCAACACGACATAGGGTGGCATCCTGGTGGTAGAGCGATAGGAAGGAGTGCTTCTCGTCGGTGACAACCTCCAGGAAGGCGTTGCCAAAGAGCGACTTGTCGAAAGCCAACTTGTTTAGCACCTGTCGCAACGACTCGCCGTCGCCATTAACTCGCTCCACAATATCGCCGAGCAGTGGCGCCGAGCAGTTGTAATTAAACCCCTTACCCGAGATGTAGTCGGCCTTGTCGTTGAGGATGCGACGGTGGGCTGTCGAGCGGCGTGAGAGCAGGGCCAATGCATCGGGAAGGTTGTTGTCTACGCCCCAGCGCCAAAACTCTTTGCTCTCGACGCGCTGGGACGAGAGCGAGTAGATGTCGTCGGCGCGATTTTGGGTGGAGCACACTATACTTTTTCTTGTTTTCATATTGCCTAAAAATTGTTTGTGTGGATAATCTCAGCCGAAAATGCGGTGTCGTACGAGCGCAGTTGTAGCTCTACCCGAGGCGTGTCGTTTAGTTTGCTGCCCGAAGTGGATGTCAAAGAGTGCAGTCGCAGTGGTTGCTCTGCCTCGAAGTGCGCCGAGTAGCCCACTATAAGTGTACGCCCATCGTTGAGAGTTACCACTGCTACCACTCCGTCGATTGCGGCCAGCTCTAAAAACTCCTTGTCGAGCCACGCTTCGGCGCATTTGCGATTGGCCGTAAGGCACAGTCGATGCGAAAGGCGTGTTATGCCATTCTTGTTTTCAAGCTCCTCTTCGTAGTGCGACTCATCGTCGATAAGTTCGACCTCTATGGGTGTGCCTACAAGCGATATTTCGCACCCCTCGTTCGAGAATAGAGCCGTTTCGACTGCATTGGCAGGGTAGAGCGCTGCACGCTCCACCCCGCCAACAGGTTTGTAACTCGGTCTCATCGAGTTGAGGGTTTAGATGAGTGATACGCCTTGGTTGTAGATGTGGCCCGAGATAAGCGTTGGGTCCACAATAGCGGCACCGATAAGGAATACCACACGCTGACGATTCTCCATCTCGTCGGGGTTGTACCACATTCGAATCTCCTTCTCTGGCGAGTCGGTGGTGTTCAATGCAAGCACCAAGTTGCGACGGTCGGTCAATACGCAGAAGTCTTTTGCGTAGTTGAGTCTCAAACCATTAGCCGGAATCTCGATAATAGGAATGCCGTGATAGTTCAATGCCGGACGACCATTAACGCCGCTGCCATTCATATCGATAAGTCCCAGACTCTCGAGATAGAAGTGGTAGGCGTCATAGATGCGCGTATTCACGAAGAAGACGAGGTTACCCTCCGATGCCAAGGCGCGAAGCTCATCGTTGGCGTTGGTCCAAGCCGATTTGAAGATATCGCTGACAGGGAGCTCCTGCTCCTCCTGATGTACCAAGAGTGTAATGCTATCTTCGTCCTCCTTACTGGTGATAAACTGGCGGAGGAAGCCTGTCATACAGGTAACATTCGACAAGAGGCCATCCTCATCGCCAAACCAGGTGTTGGTGTAGATGCTCTCGGCAAGAGAGCGGCGGAAGAGCTCGGTCTCGGCCTTCTCGAGGTCGGTGCCGCTCAAGTCGCCAAGGCTCACCTCGGATGAGTTGGTGATAATCTCGTAGATGGTCGAGAAGTAGTCCTCGGCCGAGTACGACGACTCTGCCTTTAACTTCACCATTGGTATCTCCTTCTGCTCGAGTGATTTAGCCGCACCTCCCTGCCAGCCCGAAGTGAATGGCTTGAGGAGGTCGTTGTTGTGCGAGAAGAGAGGAATCTTGGTTGGCAATGGCATATTGTAGAGGACTCTGATGCCCATATCCTCGGCAGCTTTTCCGCAAAATGCGGGGCGGAAAAAGAGGTTCTCAACTTCGTCCAAATTGTAGACTTTAGAATTTTCGATAATCATAATTTTCAGTTTTTTAGTGGTTAATAGTTGTTTTGTGAATTTGTTAGCGCTCTTTCAGTTTTAGAACATCTTCGGCATAAGCCAAAGCGTTGTGGGTTAGCGATATACCCTCGAGCGAAGGGTCTTCGCGCAGAAGTGTTCGAGTGGCCGATACAGCCCCTTGACCCTCGTGCAGTGATAGTGCCGAGCAGGAGCCTGAGAGGTTGTGCGGGAGGTGGAGGATGTTCATATCTGTCGTCGAAGGTGGTAACCCCTCGTTTTCGGTGGAGAGGTTCAACCAACCTTTTATTCGTTCGACAATACCTTTGCGCTGTCGCTCCTCGCCGACAATGGCATCGGCAAGCCCCATCTCAACAGCCTCCTCTGGCGAGAGCCAACGACCCCTACCCCCATTGGCACTCATAAGCTCCACAAACTCTTCGATCGGGTGTCCCGAGCGTTGGGCATAGAGCGAGGCTATGCGTTCGTCGCTCTTTTCGAGAAGGTCGATAGCCTCCTTCATATCGGTTGCATTACCTTCGGTCGAGCAGCACGATTTGTGAATAAGGTAGAGAGCCGACGACGCTATTTCGCGACACCCCTCACTTGCAGCTTGGGCAATGATGGTGGCAGCCGAGGCTGTGTAGCCATAGCAACGGGTGGTGATCTTACCTCCAAGCGAGGCGAGCATCTCGTATATTAGTAGCGCATCGTTTACGTCGCCACCTGTCGAGCGAATGTTTACCACCACCTCGTTGGCCTCGATGTCGCGAATCTTCTCTACCTCCCTTCGGAACTTCTCGTAGGTGGCCACACTCTGCGACTGTGAGGAGAACTGGTTCTCTTCGGCCACTCCTATAACCCCCTCGATGTCGATCGTGCACACCGAGGCTTCGTTTTTAATCTCAATCTTTGTTTTCATTGCTTTTTTGTAAAAAATTACTTGTTGTAGACCGCGGCACGCACCTTTTCGTAGGAGCAGGCTATCTCGGTAGATAGTTGCTCAATAGCCCGCACCTTACTCTCTCCATTACGCACTCGGCGTTGCACCTCGTTCTTTATGTATAGCCGCTCGAGCGCGGTACGGTTGATTAACCCCTGCTTCCACATCATCGTAACGGCATCCGAGATATTGTGTGTGGGCACACTCGATAGCAACGAGGTCAATAACTTTCTCTCTAATGTCTGCATAATCAATCCTTTAGTATTCGTTCGAATGTACAACGCAGCCTCTTTTGTCGGGGCTCCCAATCTTCGACTTTTACAATTCGATAGAGCGAACTCTCACCTCCAACCTCTATGCGGTAAGTGTTTCGCACCGAGATAGATGGACAACTATCGGTGAGGAGCGACATCGCTTCAGCTGTGGTGAGTGTCAAATCGAGAGTGATGCGTTGAGCCTTGGTCAGTCGCTCCAACTCGGGTTGGTGATAGCGGCATAAACCCTCAGTGGAGTTGCGCTCCTCGAAACATAGATTTGTGCCCTCGTCGTCGAGAAAGGCGGCGTATGGGTAGCTGTCGAAGGGGTTTCTTGCAATCCAATGCTCGTTTGATGGCAACTTGCGCATACCTTTGAAGCTCACAATGCGGGGCGTGAAGCCGAGGTCGATACCCTCCTCCTCGTGGCCTACATCTCCCACCTGCATCAGCGATGCCGAGGGGGCATAGGCGAGAGTGTCGGAGAGGTTGAGTGTTGTGGTGAAGAGGTGTGGTCCCGCTTCGTGGGTTGAGTCTTTCGTGCCATAGAGCGGATTGCGATACTCCCAACACCCCAAAACGGTCTCGTTCTCGAGATTGAAACGATGTGAGGCTCCATCAGCATCTTTGTAGGCAAAGCGGTGATTCTGAGGGGTGTCGAGTCCGGCATCACTAATCGAAATGGCATTGGTGTAGTCTATTTTTGAGGTTATATCCACCTCCTCCCTCTCGGAGTAGAACTCCTCCAGCGGCTCGATGCAGACCTCGCGCAAAGCCCTGTTGGTGTAGAAAGCGAGGTTGAACATCTTGCCGAGAGCCGCAAGCAGATCCTCCTGACGGATATGTCTTGGAGCAACGTCGGCAAAGACGAGTGGCGAGTTGTAGCCCGGTACGGTTGTAAAGTATGGACGTAGCGAGGTACCTTTGCCTACGGTTATGGTCATACCGGGTGCTGCTCCACCAAACCAAAATTTATTGAGCATATAGCGTCCTCCGGCAGCTACATCTTGGGGTGGGAGGCGAAAATCCATCTCGACATCTATTCTGCCCTCCTCCTCGATATATCCGGGGTAGAGGGCCCAGTCGTCGGGGAGGGGGCTCCATTGCGCCGTAGAGCTGTCTCGATAGAAGAGTTCGACCGAAAGGGGCCTCTGTGCGTTGGTGGTAACTGATGCCGAGCGACCACTCCATTGCCCCATCGAGTAGCTGCTGCCATCGGCTACAGTAGCCACCAGACGATACTCTCGCCCCTCGGTGTGGTCGAAAATAAGAGCTCTGTATTGCCACTGTGCCGAGAGTTTGTTGCGGTGATCCTCGAAGGTGTTTATTAGCGGAAACTCCACACGTACCTCATCTACCCCCTCCACCGTATCGAACCCCTGCAGTCGCTCTCGCGAGAGGATTTTGTAGTCGGAGGTGTACTCGAGGTGGAGCATAAAACCGGCCTTTACCGAGCGTGATGGCGTGAAGCAGATGTCGCCGGTCTTTATTTTCGAAAAGGCATTCAGGGTGTTGAATGTGTCGATCATCTGCACTCCGTCGCTATCTACCGCTTGTGGGTCGGCTGTGTCTACGATAGGTCCAATCGAGTGAACAGCAATGTTTTGCGTAGCGTACACTCTGCCCATATAGTCGGCCTTGGCTGAGATGGGGGCTGCGCGGCGAGCCAGAAAGTCGCAACGCTCCTTGGCTGCCGAGGCGTCGCTTCGCGAGTAGTCCCCACTCATATATAGCGAACGCCCAAATTCGCTATCGAAGAAGTGGCTACGTAGCTTATAGCCCGATTGGGCAAAGATCTTTTTTACCATCTCAGCTACCGAGATAAAGGGGTGGTAGTCGTCGGTGAGCATCACACGCTCGATTGGAGCCATCGAGGAGCCATAACCAGACTGTTTGCCTTCGCGATAGACGGGTAGAAATCGCACTGCCTTATCCCCCTCCCACGACTTCGAGATGGCCGAGAGGCTCAGCCTATCCGCGAATGGAATATCGAGGTCGCTGAGTCGGCCGTGAACCGCCTGCTCCACCCATTCAGCACCACCTTCGCTGATACGAACTCTGTACGCTTCGCTGCCGTTTTGCAGAGTTGTCGATAAGAGGTAGAGAGTACCTTCGAAGATAACCACGTCGTCGTATTTTATCACGGCTCGATGGTGCTCATTGTTGAAGCTGCTAATGGCGTAAACATCTTTGGATGAGGCGAATACATTGTTGTTTCGAGGTGTCGATGGTAGCCCTATTTCGATAGTTCGTCCGCCTCTTGCACCCTCGACATCCTTCATTCGTGCTATGTCGAAATCTATGGGAATGGAGGGGTTACTATCGAGGTCGCACCTTCGATCATCTATCCACAGCTCCATCATAGCACCACCTCCTCTCTGTGCCCGTCGATCAACTCGATAGCTATGCAGTCGGGCTCGCCAAATAGGTTGCTGTCGATTACCGACGAACAAACCTCCACCTCACGAAAACCGCCCTTCTCCTCTATCCAAACCCTCGTCGCCGAGATAATATCGGCCAGAGCGTCGATGGTGGCGCGTGGCTCGAAGCGCGAAACGAGGGTTTGCCGCCTCTCTGTACTACTCGAAACAACCCCCACTCCGTCGCGAGTTCTGATGGTCTGTTTCTCGGCCTTGCGCTGTCTGTTTGCAGTCACTGGAAAGGTGTAGCGTTCGATAGATCCTCGGCTCGAGATCCACGCCAGGCGAACATCGCTCTTATGGGCAGACACCACGTTGTAGTGCAAGAGGCTGACACTGTGTCCATTGCACGATATTTCAACATCGAGGGAGCGGATATCGTTGTCGAAATCTTCGGTCGAGAGTGAGAGTATCGCCGCACCTGTCGAGGAGGTGTGGTGGAGCGAAAGCTCTTCGCCGGTGTCGCTCTTGATGACGATGGCGAGATTGTCGTTGGTGTGGGCTATCAGGAGCAACTCATCGCGTTCGCCATAGGCTATTGTGCGTTTGAGCGGCATAGTCGAAACAAGTGAGGGTGCCATCTGCTCCTGCGAGTTTACCGAGAGTCGTATCGGCTCGGCCTCTATGCCCTCTACACGAATGGTGTAGCTGGCGGTTGGAGCCTCTTCGATTGAAGTTTCGGAGTGTAACGAGGGCACATACTCTGTAAAGGGCTTTGTGTAGGGTGCGATATTCACCTTGACGGAGGTGATCTCGCGGAGGAGCTGTCGGGCTATGGTGGAGTCGAAGTCGGCATCGACCACCTCTATCTCGATGTCGCACGGCTCTTCCAGCTCTGTCGTTATGCCAAAATAGAGGGCTTTGTTGCGTGGCGCAAAATCATTTGCGATTTTAGTAAGTTTCATTGTTGCTTCTGTTAAAAGATTGTTACGATTGTGGCTTTAGCCTCCATTGCTATCGCTCCGTGGTGATCTATAGCCTCGGCATAGGGTGCTATGGTGAGCTCTTTGACCACCGCTACCGTGTGGGCTTTCGATAGTTCGAGAAATATATCTACGAGCTGCTGCTCCATTTCGGCGAGGGTGTCGTTACGCTGCGAGGGCGAGAGCTTAGCTCCCTGTTGTGCAAGACGCAGCGATAGCTTATAGGTTATTTTACCGTGTTTTCGCCCCTCGATAGCTACAAATTCGGGGTGAGAGAGAAATGCTGCAGGATAGCGATGGAGGGTGGATGGATAGTAGGCCTCGTCGTGCAGCGAAAATTCGTAGCCGCGACTCGATACCAACCCCTCAATCGCACTGCACAAAAGGGTGCGATTCATAGGTTAAAAAGTGTTGTTAAAAATGTTAATAGATTGTTCGTGGCTGTCGAAAACTCGAGAAGAGTTCCGTTCAGTCAGCAATTTAAGATGTTGATAAGGTTGTAAACACTCGAGAATTGAATGTTGAAAACCAAGTGTCGATTGACGTCGATTGACGGTGCAAATATATAATCGGAAAAGGGGGCTTGTCAAGAGTTTTGCGCAAAAAATTCTAACTTTTCAACCCATTGAAATAGGCAAATATCTCATAGTGAAATGTTTGTACTTGCGAATTTTTTTTGATTTTTTCTATGAAAAATACCCATTTAGCAAAAATTTTGTTTACCTTTGTGCTGATAAAGCACGATTATTTAAGGATTCCGAAAATGGACGATGGC
>JAEIGA010020504.1_pt1 | contig 10082 bp, 7 predicted proteins | sample 9270691 | NCBI WGS metagenome assembly JAEIGA01 (sample SAMN17057246, study PRJNA624740) | gut metagenome | biome: biome; isolation source: fecal sample | host: Bos grunniens | place: China: Xizang | collected 2019
TATAGCAGGTGTGCTTGTATGAGTAATTGGTAATGTTACGGTTACTCCGTCAGTCCAGTTTGCAGCAACATTAATATACTGTTCAATCTTCCCATCTGCGTAGACAGAATAGCCCTTATTGGCAGAATAATAGCTTTCTACTACAGGATTACCACAAATTACCCAATGTGTGCCGTCATACATCAAATCAAGAATAGTGTTAGGCTGCCACATTTCTGAACTTGTTGAACTAGCACCGCGCCAATATCCGGTATGATTAATCGGTGTTTCTTTTGAACCGGCTTTTATAACTTTTATAGATTTAAAACCTGTCGAATTTACCTTGAAACGAGGTGATGCAGCATTATTACCATTTGTAAACATTACTCTTACAATAGAACCTGGCTGTAAATTAAAATTTGGAATAGTTACTTCTTTATCTGGATTATCTATATCTGTTTCACAAATTCCACCCATGTTAGCACATTGAGAAAGATACAATTTGTTTACCGCATCAGAATTAGCACTTGGTTCAGAAGTTTTTAATCTGCCTGATGAATCTCTTACTGCTACTTTGTTTGGTAATTCTTTTACACTTCCAAAATATTCAGAGAATGTAATATCATCTGAGCCAAAACTTTCGCCATTTACAAAATTAACTTTGGCAAGATAGAACATCTTACCGCCATTTACAGTTCCGTTTACAACATTGAATATCTTTGCTTTCAATGCATTAGGACTTAAATAATCATTTACCCTAGTCCACAAAGAACTAGAAGAATACTGATAAATACCATTTTCAGATGCAGTAGTCTGATTTTTAACCAAAATATAACTTCCATCAGCCGGTGAAGTTCCATCAATAGTCTGAGAACCTGATAATGTTACATTTTCTGTAGTTGCTGCATAGATAACAGCACTATCAACGTTATATCGGCCGTCTGTACCGCTTGAAAGAGTATTGTTTGCATAAATTGTGTTATCGCTTGTAGATTCAATATTATCAACACGAATTGTCAAATTACTTAATGCAGTAGAAATAGCATCTGTAACGGCCTTTGTAATCAAATTATTATTTGAAGATGCAGTATAACCGTTTGTAGAAAGTTTGCCGTTTGCATCAATAGATAAAACAGTATTAGTTCCAATTTTTAATTCTGCTGTTCCATCTCCGGCTGCAACCAATTTTAATGGATTTGTAAGAGCATTATTTGCATCTGCAATAGCAGAAATTGCAAGCTCACCATTAAATTTATAATTTCCAAATTTAAGATAAGCATTATACAAAGAAGTCAACATTGCTGCAGTTTTAGTTAGAACAGACAAAATAGAATCGGTTGAAGCAATAGTCTGAGTTGGAATTGAAACTGCACCACCAACAGGAAGAACATTACCATTTACCTGTTTTGTACCGATTCCAATATTAAGGGAATCAGTATTAATACAATCATCCTTATGTGTACCATCTGCATTATGCTGAACACGGAATCTTTCGTTTACGTCAGAAATATAACCAATATTGTAAGTTATATCCTTTTCTGTAGTCCATGCAGTATTTTCTTCACCGGCAATATCGGCAGTAATATTTTTAATATCAGATGCAGTAATTGTAGAATTATTTGCCCTGATAACAACTTCTGCAAGTTTTACCCATCCGGTATCAACTTCTGGTGCAACACTAACACCTTCTTCACCCTTTTTAACTCGGTAAACCGGTTTCATAAGTCTTTTAGTATCTACATACTGATATGTCTGAGTATCAGTGTCAGGATCGTTGAAAGCTCTCTGCTGATTATCGTATGTTTCCCAATCTCCCTGAACTTCAATAATATCAATTCTTCCGGCCGAAGATTCTTCAAAACCAATACTCTCATCTGTCTGCTCTGTTCGACCAAAAGGAAGTCCGCTAGATTTACAAACACCGTAAATTGGAGAAACCCGAACATTCATTCCCTGGAATGGCAATACTTTACCGTTTATTACAAAGTCCTGTTCTGATTCCAAGAACATCTGAGTTGCTCTTGAAACATTTTTAATAAGCTGTTCAAAGGCATATTCAAAATCATTTGCCTTAATAATTTCATTATCCAAAACATGAGTAGTAGTAAAAGTTGATTCCTGTAAAGACATTGTTCCACCCCCAAAAATAAAAAAAGCCGAAACCCAATAAAAGGATTTCGGCTGCTAATTTCTTAACATTCCAATGTTATTTTAGATTATATAATACTCTTATGGCTTTTACAAGTTTATATTAATCATTACTTGCATAATCCTTGATAACAATATCAAGAAAAGCCCTTACACCCTGAGCTCGTAAATAATCCAATAAATCTTCATAAATATCGCTTGCGAATCCAATTGGAACACCAGATAAAAAGGATTTGTCATAATATCCATAATTTCCATATCTCGGCTGTGGTGGAGTTGATTCTTCTGTTTCCATGTTTGGATCGGCATTTCCGGCCGCAAGACCAAAGGCTTTTGACGCCGTATTACCTTCAAAATGAGCAATTACTGTAAAACTGCTATATGGCTGTTTTGCAAATAGTCTGAAATAATCAATAAAAGTTCCGCCAATAGCCTGAGATGAATTATCAACAGATATTACTTCATCAGGAACACTACTATCAATAATAGTAATTGTATTTGCTGCCACTTGATAATCATAACCAAAGTTTTCTGCAATTACATTTACTTCATTGGATTCTGTATGATTCGGTTCAATATAAGCATCCTGAGTAGTTATAAAAACTTTATTTGAACTTGTTTTAACTCTAGTTCCAGATGGAATTATTGTTTCTGTTCTTAATACTTCAATATCATTTGATCGTGTAAAAACAACATTAGTTTCTGCTTTATTCCCTACTCCATATTCTTCAAATGTAATTGTTACGCTTGAAGTTGTTGCCTGAGTAATAAAATAAAGGCTTCTATTATCCCATTCGTATGAAGTAATTGTTCCACTTGTATTTTTTACATCTGTCGAAAATAAAGTCTTTTTTACATCGTTACTCCATGTTTTAGATGCAAAATCCCAATACTTATTATTATTGTCCTTAATACTTACTTTTGTCTGGCCTTTCAAAAAGAAATGCAAGAAATAAGTTGATTCACTAGCAACATTAACAGATTGACTTAATTCACCTTCTGTCTGATTAAAAAGGATTCCATAGGCCTTTGAAAATCTAGCCTCCGGAGATGCAGAGCAGTTTACTAAAGACCAATCACTAGGAGTATCGGTATTAATATCACCGTCTAATAATAAATTAGCAAGTCCAGGCTCAGTTGAATTAATTTTATTTACGTTTTCAACAAGATAGATTGTTGCACTTGGAAAATACTGTTTGAAAACACTTTTTACATCAAAAGGAGTTCCCCATTTTGTATCATGATTACGAATGAAAATTGCAGCAAAACGATTTTTAAGAGAACTTTCTTTTTCGTCAGTAAATCGTTCTAAAAATGAAAAGAATGTAACAGTCTTATCCAACATTGTTCCGGTCTGTTCATAAATATCTGGAGTTGAAATCCATTCTTTCATATAATCAAACAGATAAACCAACTGTTTTTGAATAGCTGCATCAGAGTTTGAGTTTACAATTAATGATGAGAAAACCGGCTTACTTTTATCTATTGTTTTAGGGAAGTTTCCTCTAATTTGTTCTGTCAGGTTCATATCAAATCTCCTTACTGATTGATAATGGTAATATCTACAGTTGAAAATCTTGCAATCTGATTAACACCAACATTGATATTATCTGTACTTCCATTTACTGTAAGTCCTGAAATATCTGTAATGCCTGAAATCTGTTTTAAGAGAACTATTATAGAAGATAAAACAATATTTTCATGAATACCAAGACCATTTATATATTCTTGAAGTTTAGTTGTAATATCATTTCTGATTCGAGCTTCTTCGGCACGATATATAGTTGCCGTAACAACAATAGCAACATCAATAATTGATGCAGCCTGAATATCAACATTTATTCCGGCAGCTCTTAATCCTGGATTTTCTTCTGTATCATCTCCATCAATTAAGTTTTGGCACTGAGTTTTCAATTCATCTGTTAATCTTCCTGTACCATCATCAACATACAATGTGAAATTATAAATATTGGATTTTGGTGGAAAATGTTCTTCAAGACCAACTGAGCGAACACCTTCAAGACCTAATACTCCGGCCATAATTCCATATCTATTTGAACCCTGTAATCCATTAATATAATACTTGAAACGTCTGAGCATTTCAGTTTGAGTTTCTGCATCAGTTCCACCAATGGCCTTATATGGATTATTAACACCTACAATTTCTGCTGATACATTACTTTCAATTGTTGTAACTGTATCTGCAGCAACGTTATATTTTAATCCTACTTCTTCGGCAGTTGCTGCAACACTGTTAGATTCTATTGCACCATCATTTCCACCGGTAGCTGATGCTGAATTATTCACACTTGTAATATCTGGTGAAAGAACACTCTGTATTACAGTTAATGTATTTGCACTCACATTATAAGCAGAGCCAACATTAACAGCCTGAGCTTCTATTTCTCCTGAACTCAATTCACCACCTTCAATAACTCCGGCCTGAGTAGTAACAAAGACAATGCTTTCACTACTATCAGAAACTCTTGTTCCAACCGGAATATTTAAATCCGAGCCTGAAATCTCACTTCTTGAAAATACAAGTTTTACAGTTGCCTTTGTTGCAGCTTGAATTGTTGCAACCTGAGTTGTAGTAAATATTAGAGACCCATTACTTACTCTTGTTCCAACCGGAATAATTGAAGCTGATTCTAAAACCCTATTACGTGTAAACACAACATTTACACTTGCTTTCTGCCCTTCTTTCTGCTTAAAGTCAAATACAGAGTATGGAATTGCACGAAGGTTGTTTGAATAACCGTTACGAGTATCAATGTATGCCTGTTCCATAGGGCGAGCAACAGATTCAAAAATAGTCATAATATTTGAACCTTCATTAAAATCTGTTATCCGAGAATTAGCCGCTATGGCACTATTTTTCATTTCTTCAATAATTGTGGCATAATTTTTTGTATTCATTAAATTGTTCCTCCCAGGTTTCTTTTTGTTCCGTTTTTATCTACATAAGTAACAGAAACTGTAAGATTATCTCCATTTCCAACAAAACTAATATCTTCAATGCTGTCTACTCTTGGATCCTCAATAGTAGTCTGATGAACACTTGATTGAATCAATGCACTTGTGGCCTTTACAGAATCTCCGATAGATGCCTGAATTCCGTATGCTTCAATTCTGATTCTTGCACCCATCATAGTTGAATATCTGTTTATTAAGGCCTGTTCAAGATTATCCACACCATTAACTATTGCCAAATCACCATTCTTAATTGAAAAATCTTTGTCATCAATTAACAAATCTTTTCCATAGTTGTCTTTAATATCTGGAGAATTATAAACTTCATTCTCGCTATTTCTTATTTCAGCAAAATTAAGATTAGGAATTAAAAGTTGCTGCCCTGGTTTTAAGGATGCATTTGTATCAAGATTATTAAATGTTGCAATAATTGCCGCTAATGATGCATCTCCATAATAATCTTCTGCTAACTGATCCCAATTAGTTTCAGAATCAGTTATAAAAATATTTTTATAACCATAAGTTGTAATAATCTGGTCATCTTCATCCTGATCGCCTGGAATAATTGCAAAACTAATATCATTAAGATTTTTGCTTGTCATTGCCATAGCACGGTTAGCACAAAGCAGTTCCTGGTAACCTAATGTTGAATAAGTGTCGGCAATATCGGTATCAGTAACAGTTTCGTCAAAAAGTTCTTTTATATTTTGAAATGGACTTTCAGTGAAATATTTATCAAAGTTTGAACAGACATTGTATAGATTTTTGGTTGTTGCAACCAAATCTAAACAACTATTCCATACATCTGTAATTAAGTTAGGATAATATCTGGTTGCAGTATACAAAACTTTATCACCCAACATTACAGTATCTGTTGCAAATTCAGAAATGCTATCAACTGTTCCGGCAAAAACACTATTATATCTACCTACAGCATTATTAAATTTATCAATATTCTGTCTTATTGTTCCTATATATCCTGATAATTCAGAAATGTTATTTGCACCAAATTCTTCGAGAGTGTCAGCAAGATTATTCATTTCAGTAGTAATGCTTGTTATTCCACTTTCTAAACTGTCTATTTTATCACCAAGAGTTTTAAATGTGCGGTCATCTTTAGACCTGATTTTTCGGCTTATTTCAGGAGCTCCGGTTGCAGAAAATTTATAATTATAACAGAATGGTTTATCTTTACTTCTACTTATATCCAACTGGCCTACATATATTTTCCACCATTTAGGATTATTAGAAACCTTATCTCCACCACCATTTAAGGAATATAAATAGACTTCTTTGCCTTGTAAATTTTCACGAGAGCCATATTTTTTTAGAAGATTTCTTAAATAAAATGCTTCCTGTTCTCCGGTCATTCTGGCTTCTCCAAGCCGGCTTTTATATATGAGTTTTAATTCCTGATTAATAGTAGAACCTGAAAGATTTATCTGAACTAAATCATTTCCATAATCTGCTACAACAGCACCGCCAAATGTTTTAGTTTCATTCTTTCTCTGTGGAAAAGAAAATTCTTCACTTTCAGGAGGAACGGAAAATGTAAAAGCGTCTGTTAATACTCCGTTCAATTTAAATTCGAGAAGATAGGCTTTTTTCCAAAAATCGGCATTAAGTAATTTTTCCATTTCCCCACCTATGCAATTTTACCAGTTGCAATTCCTGTTATTGGTAGTTGTAAAGTAATATTTATGCTACCGCTTGTTAAATATGTATTAATAGAAGTTGCTAAAGCTGCAGAAAATACTTCATTTCCACCGGTTAGCATAACTCCCATTGCAGAAAAGGCAGTTTTAAGCGATTCTGAAATTACACTTTTAATTCCCTGAAATGTTCCGATTCCACTTCCAACGTAAGGAGTTGATACACCACTAGGAGTTGTTTGCATACCAGTAGTTGTAGTAGTTACAGAATCTTTTTTTGAACATATATCATCAAGATTTGATGCTAACCCATCCGCAAGGTCTGCATCAGTCAGATTTTCTTTTGTAAAAGTTTCAAGTAATTTTGATGCTAATTTTGATTCGTCAATTTCCATTTTTCCAACACCAGAGCCTTTATATGTATTAGTTCCAATAGTTCCGGCATCATCTGTACTTGTTACTACTCCACTATCAATATAATCTTTGATTGCACCGGCCAATTCATCAGCACAATATTTATTTCCACCGGAAGTCATATCGTTCATATCTGAGAATATCTTTGTTATTGCTGTTTGAAGTGTTGCTACAACCATTTTACTTACTCCAATATTGCATTTAACTTAGTTGTTACAGCCGAAAACTGCCCTGGAACTGCCGTATGATTTGCCGGACTTCCGGCAGTCTGAAAACTATTCAAAACATTTATCATGTCTGTTAAAATGCCTTTAATTGTATCTGTCGCATTACCAATCTTTATTTTTTTTGCTGCATCTGCCATAACCTGAATATCTGTTGCAGTCATCTTGATAACATTTTTATTCTTGTCTGTTATAACAATTCCACTTTCATCGACAACAATTGAATTATCCCAGGCTTTAATAGAAACTTCTTTTTTCTGGCCTTTCTGATTGTCAGCTACAGTATTAATTGTTATTACAATGTTTTCATCGTTTGAAGAAATTGAAGAATTGCCGTTTTTGTATTCTTCTTTAATGTCCCATCCACCCTGAGTTTTAATTTCACGACAATTATTTTTTTCTTCAAGTTCGCTTTCATTCTTAGCCCATAAAGTTCTTATATTTTCATCACCGCGCGAAAATCCTGAGCATAAAACAAATGCACCTGTAATCGAGTGAGTTGGAGTTAAAACAAATACCCATGAATTCTTTGGTGGTAAATTTCTTTGAGATGGAATATAGTCTTTCTGATCGTCAACAGTAACCCATTCATCTGATTTCACCTGAATATTAGGATATTCAAAGCCTGTATCAGATACTACAGTTACTGTATTATTAAGAGAGTTTACACTTTTAACTAAAGCCCAAAATCCAATTCTATTTTCAAGATAATTTCCTTCTGGAATATGAGATGGAATTGCATTTATTTTATGAGAGTTTTTTATAATTTTCATTCTTCAAACTCCTTGTATATAGCAGAAAGATTCTTTATTGGTGTAAAGTTTCCGTTTGAGTATTTTCCACCCCTTGTAACCTGATAATTAATCATTGGATTATCGCCATAAGTCCATGAATGTCTTTCTGAATTAACATAAAATAAACCACCGGCAAACTTAACCCATTCACCGATTTTGGCTTTTTTCGTATTTGTAAGATTTACAAAAGTAATATCTCCGGCATACATTTCATCAAGTCTTGAAAACCATTTTGCAAGATTCTCATTAAGATTTTGTATTTTAGCAGTATCAGATTTAGCATCTTTTTCAGCATTATATCCAACGAATGAACAAGTTAATAACTGATAACCATACAATGCAGCTTTGTCTTTATTTAATTGAGAGAAATTATAACCTTTCAATTTATCATCTGTTGCTGTAGAAACTCCCATGTGAAAACCAGGCGATTGCTTTGTACCTTCAATATAGGCAAAAAAACTTGTATACACTTCCTCACAATTTCTTGTAAGTGTATAATCTGTTATCAATTCTGGACGAATTGAATAAGCTGCAGAAGGATTATCAAAAGGCACTGTTCTTACCATCAATTTTGGATTATTTGAATCATCTATGTAACTAAATATTTCATAAACTGGCTGTGGCAATAACTTCTTAATATAATCAATAACATTTGTTTTGCCAGATTCAAACATATTACTTGAAATAGGATAAGCAAATTTTTCGGTATCACCTTCTACCCAATTTTTCCATTCTCCGCCAAACCATGAATCTATAATATCGCCAATAAGAAAGTTTGTTATAAGTGATGTATCTTCTTTTGAACCTTCATCCTTTAAAATACTTACATAATGCCTAAAAGTTTTAAGACTTGCTATTACAATATCACTGATGGAAATTCCTTCTTTTCCATCGTTGTTTGCTAAATCTGTAATAAATATATTATTTGCAGATCTGTTGTTAAAAATTGTACATTTAATATCACAATCAATATTTAAATAACACAAAAGCCATTCAATACTTTTGCCTGATACAGTAACTGTTTTTGCTAAATTACTTGCAATACCACCAATTGAAATTGTTGTTACAACACCAATAAAGTCTACCTTGTTATCTCCATTTTCTGAAATAACAATAATATCCAATGGCTGAACGGCATCCATAAAAGTATTATCACTAACAATATCTTCTACAACTGTAAAAGAAAAAGAACCACCAAAGTTTTCAAGAGAACGTTCAAAATTATATGACTGTAAGTTTTTTCCTGAAATATCTGAAGAACTAGGAGTAAACTCCTGATAAAGGCTCTGTACAGCATTATTGTTGTCAACAGAATGAAAACATTTAATTGTTGGCTGTGGAGCTTGCCTTTCTACCGTCATTTTATATCCCCTGATTTTGGTTAAAATAAAAAAGCCGGAATAATGCAAAAACATTACTCCGGCTGCCAATTTCTCAACATACCTAAATATTTATATTTTATTTTACATACAAAACCTATATTTTTCAACAAGTTTTAAGCTGCGAAAGCACTGGTTACTTTACAGATTCCCTTTGTTGTTATCATGGCATTTAAGTCTTTATCATTTACAAAACAACCTTTTTCAATTCCTAAAAGTGTAGCAGAATATCCATAAGGCTCTTTTCTGATATATCCACGGATAAGATAGAATTCTGTTAATTCATCAAGAGTTATACCGGATAATCTGCTTGCTTCTGGAATTGTGAACTTTTCTAAATTGGAAACTTTATAAACACTCATTCTACACTCTCCTTTTTTCTTACAATTACAACTCTTTTCTTCAAAGGATACTGAGCCTTGTTCTTTTCAGCCTTATTGAGCCGTTCACGAAATTTGTTGTTTTCGTTTACAACTTCTTTAAGTTGTCCTTTAAGTTCTGCAATATCATTTTTAAGAA
>JAEIGA010020505.1_pt1 | contig 10081 bp, 6 predicted proteins | sample 9270691 | NCBI WGS metagenome assembly JAEIGA01 (sample SAMN17057246, study PRJNA624740) | gut metagenome | biome: biome; isolation source: fecal sample | host: Bos grunniens | place: China: Xizang | collected 2019
GCTGCATTTCTCCCGAAGATCTCGCCCTTGCTTCCCGGCAAACAGAGGGTACACTTGCTCAAAAGCTGGAAGAGCTGTCGCTGCTGCTCAGCACCTATGACAGCCTTTGTAGCCGTGGCAAGAAAGACCCCAGAGATCAGATGACATGGCTTTTGGAACAGCTGGAAGATGGCGATTTTGCAAAGAATCATGTGTTTTACATAGATGGATTCCCGGACTTTACCCGGCAGCATCTTGCAATTTTGGAGCATTTGATCAAGGATAGCGCAGAGGTGACTGTTGGCCTTAACTGCGACGCGGTGGATACACAGCTGCTTGCCTTTGAGAAGGCAGGAGCAACTGCTGCGGAGCTGATTCATTGCGCCAGTCATGCAGGTGTAGAAGTGGAGATCACCTCCTTGGAGGGCCGCTCTGCGCCCTTGGGAGCGGCATGCCAAGCGCTGTTTCAGGGCAAACTGCCGGAATCTGTTCCCGGTCTTACCGTTATGCAGGCGGAAAATGTATTCGATGAGGTCTGCGCGGTAGCAGAGCGCATTGGTGCCCTTGTGCGCAGCGGAAACCGCTATCGGGACATTGGTATCGTTTGCGCCGATATGGGTGCATACAGCGATATTATCCATATGCAATTCGAGCGCTGTGGGATACCTATGTATCTAAGTGGTACTGAGGACATATTGGACAAGACTGTTATCGCGACGGTGCTCTCTGCCTTGGATGCGGCGCTCACAGGCTTTGAGCAGCGGGATGTTTTGCGGTACTTAAAATCCGTGCTTTCTCCTCTGGATCCGGATACCTGCGATGATGTAGAGAATTATGCCGTTATTTGGGGCATCCACGGCAAGCGCTGGCAGGAGCAATGGACACAGCATCCCGACGGACTCAGCGGATATTGGTCTGAGGACACCCAAGAGCGCCTTGATAAGCTGAATGGGGCTCGGTTGCTGGCGCTGGAGCCTTTGTTCCACTTACATGATGGTTTTAAGGGTGCAACAACCCTTTCCGATCAGATATCTGCGCTTTATAAGTTCTTTGAAGAGATTGCGCTCTCGGCACGGCTGGAAGAGCTGACTGCCGAGATGGACGATGCCGGGGACAACCGCAGCGCACAGATCCTTAACCAGCTTTGGGAGATCCTGCTGGGTGCGTTGGAGCAGATGGAGGATGTCCTTGGCGCAACTTCCTGGGAGCCCGAGGTGTTTACACGGCTGCTTAAGCTGCTTTTGGGTCAGTATGATGTGGGTACGATCCCACCGGTTTTGGATGCGGTGACTGTCGGCCCCGTCAGCGCCATGCGCTGCCAGCAGGTCAAGCACCTGTTTGTCCTTGGCGCAACAGAAGGTGCGCTGCCGGGCTATGCCGGTAGTGCAGGCTTGCTGACCGATCAGGAGCGGGTTGCCCTGCGTAACCTCGGTGTGCCCCTTACCGGCGGCTCCATCGAGGGTATCCAGGCAGAATTTGCGGAGATTTACGGCGTCTTCTGCGGTGCGGATGAAACGGTGACGGTCTCCTATGGCGGCGGTCAGCCCTCCTATGTGTACCGCAGGTTAGCGCAGATGGCAGGCGGAGAGACTGTGGTGAAGCCCGGCTTTATTGCTGCAGACGAGCGGGATATCGGTGCTTACCTTGCCAAATGGGATGCTGCGTCCGCAGCGGAGGAATTGGGTGTATCCCAGTGGTATGAGGATACCTGCGACAAGGTTTCTCACACCCTTGGTGTTATCGAAAAGGACAATGTAGCCAAGCTGTACGGCGACGAGCTGAATTTGTCGGCATCCCAGGTGGATCGGCAGGCAGAGTGCCGCCTTTCCTATTTCCTCAAGTACGGCATGAATGCCAAGGAGCGCAAAGAGGTAAGTGTCGATCCGGCAGAGTTCGGTACTTATGTCCATGCGGTGCTGGAAAAGACTGCTTATGATGTGATGGAGCTTGGCGGTTTTGGTGCTGTTTCTTTAGAGCAGACCATGGAGATCGCCATGAAGCACTCCGATGAATATGCGGCTGAGCGATTCAGTCAGATCGACTCCCAGCGGCTCAGCTATCTCTTCCGTCGCAACAAGCGGGAGCTGGAAATGGTTGTTGCCGATCTTTGGCAGGAACTGAAGGAATCGAAATTTGAGCCTTGTGAGTTTGAGTTGGCCTTTGGAAAAGACGGACGGATGGATGCCATCGATGTGCCTGCAAAGAATATGCGATCTGTACTCCGCGGCTTTGTTGACCGCGTGGACATCTGGCAGGAAAACGGCCAGAATTATTTCAGAGTCGTTGACTACAAGACCGGCAGGAAGGACTTTGATTACTGCGATGTGTTCAACGGTGTTGGCTTGCAGATGCTGCTTTACCTCTTTGCTCTGGTGCAGACCGGGCAGGAGGTAGTGGGCGAGAATGCCATCGCAGCCGGTGTGCAGTATTTCCCGGCAAGAGCCCCCGTTATCAATGCTGACGGAAGACTTAGTGAGGAAGAGGCCGAAAAGCTGCGGCTGAAGGAGTGGAAGCGCAAGGGCTTGCTGCTGAATGATGAGCAGGTGCTTTCCGCCATGGATCCATCCGATGACATGGCAAGACTTTGCTGCACACGGAAAAAGGACGGCACCATTGCAGGCGACCTTGCCGATCGCAGCCAATTAAAGCTGCTGCGGAAGTATGTTTTCTCGCTCCTTGGCCAGATGGTGGATGATATCGCATCCGGAAATGTAGAGCCCAATCCCTATACCCGTGGTGCATCCCATGATGCCTGCGCATATTGCCCTTACGGCAGCATTTGCCATCAGGGTGAGGTGGAAGGTCGGCGCAATTACAAAGCAATGGATGCCGAGCGTTTCTGGCAGGAAGTAGAAAAGGAGGTGGAGCGCCTTGGCTGAGACATTGACTGCACAACAAAAGCAGGCGGTGGAAAACCGCGGCGGTAAGCTGCTGGTTTCTGCGGCTGCCGGTTCCGGCAAGACCAAGGTGCTGGTCGACCGCCTTTTGAGCTATCTTTTAGACCCTGTTAACCCTGCACAGGTGGATGATTTTCTTATCATCACCTACACCAAGGCCGCTGCTGCGGAGCTTCGCAGTAAGATCGCTGCCAAGCTGACGGAGCATATGGCATCTGATCCGGAAAACCGTCATTTGCAGCATCAGATGCAGCGGCTTTACATGGCCAAGATCTCCACTGTCCACTCCTTTTGTGCGGATATTCTGAAGGAGTATGCCTATCTTCTTGATTTGCCTGCGGATTTCCGTGTAGCAGACGAAAATGAGTGCCGGGAGCTCCGTGAAAAGTGCATGCAGAAAATGTTGGACGCTGCTTACGACAGCGCCGAGCAGGATGCCAATTTCCGTGCTTTTGTAGATACCCAAGGCTTGGGACGGGATGACCGACTGGTGCCGGAGATCCTCTTAAAGGTCTTTGACAGTTCCCGTTGCCACTTAGATCCCGACGGCTGGCTGGATGCCTGCGTCAAAAATGCGCAGGTTAGTGCCTGCCGTGACGCATCTGAGACCGTTTGGGGCGCTTACTTAATGGAAGACCTCAGGCGGTATCTCGATCTTCAGATTGAGGCAATGCAAAGCTGCGCAGCAGCTACGGCGGTCTCTGAAGGCATGGAGAAGCCTTCTGTGGTTCTTTCGGATACGGTTAATCAGCTGAAGGACCTGCGTAACAGCACCTGCTGGGATGATGTGGTGCGCCTTAAGAACATTGACTATGGCAGACTGTCCTTTTCCAAGAAATGCACGGATACGCAGCTTATCGAGCAGATCAAGGCTGTCCGCAATGCCTGCAAAAAGGGTCTTGAAAAGAAACTCAAGAGCTTTTCTGACGATAGCAGCACTGTTCTTAGTGATCTGGAGCGGTCTGTGCCCTCTATTCAGGGTATGGTTGATCTTGTCAAGCGGTTTGGCACGGAATTTGACCGTGTTAAGACGGCAAGACGTATCCTCGATTTTGGCGATCTGGAGCAGCGCACCCTGGATCTGCTTCTCGGCAAAGGAAGAGGTGGTGCGACCTTTGTTGCCAAAGAGGTGGCAAAGCGATTCCGGGAGATCATGGTGGACGAATATCAGGACTCCAATGCGGTGCAGGATGCTATTTTTACCGCTTTGACCGCTGAGCGCAATAACTGCTTCATGGTTGGCGATGTGAAGCAGTCCATCTACCAGTTCCGCCTTGCTGATCCGGGAATTTTCCTGGAAAAGTATAAGGAATATGTTGATGCTGATGACGCGGCACCGGGACAGGGCAGGAAGGTGCTGCTGACCAGGAATTTCCGCTCCGGCGGTGCGGTGCTGAGTGCAGTTAACGATGTATTTACGGCCTGCATGTCTGAAAATGTGGGTGGGCTGGTCTATACTGAGGACGAAGCCCTTGTTGAGGGAATTCCCCACGCACCCCTGGGCGAGCCGGAGACAGAGCTTTGGACGGTAGATGTGGTGGACAGTACCTATGACGAGGAGGCGTCCTTTGTTGCCGATCGCATTCAGCAGCTCCTTGACGGCAGTCATTATGTGCGTCAGGGCGAGGAACTTCGTCCCATCAGAGCGGAGGATATTGCCATTTTGCTCCGGTCTCCCGGCTCTGTGGGCGGTTATTTTACCGAGGCACTTGCCAATCGTGGCATCCGCTGTACTACAGGCGGTGGTGAAGATCTGCTGCAGACCGCTGAAGTTTCAGCCTTGCGGTCACTGCTGCAGACCGTCAGTAACCCCCGGCAGGATATTCCCTTGATCGCTGCGCTGACAAGTCCGGTTTTTGGCTTTACCGCCGATGACTTGGCGGTATTTCGCAGCGCGAATCGCAAGTGCAGCATCTACGATGCGCTGAAAGCATCTGACTTGCCGAAAGCCAAGGCCTTCTTTGATACGCTTTCTGTTCTTCGCCGTGCTGCACGGCTGCAGACTCTGACAGAGCTGATCCGTCAGGTGTTCCGGCTTACCCGGATGGACAGCATTTACGGTGCCATGGCAGACGGCGATATCCGCAGAGGAAATCTTCTGGCATTTTACCGCATGGCGGCGGAGTATCAGTCCGGCGGGCACCGTGATTTGGAGCAATTCTTAGACCACCTTTCCGCTATGGAAGAGAAGGGCCTCATTACCGCCGGTGAGCAGACCGCTGCCGGTGCGGTGACCTTGATGAGTATCCACAAGTCAAAGGGCCTTGAGTTCCCGGTGGTCATCGTTGCGGGACTCTCCCGCAGCTTTAACCGTGAGGATGTGAGAGGTCAGGTTTTATGCGATCAGCAGCTTGGCCTTGGTTTGAGCACTGTGGATACGGTCAATCGGGTGCGATATCCAACCATCGCAAAGCGGGCCATCGCCACGAAAATGATCGCTGACAGCTTGTCTGAGGAACTGCGTGTTTTGTATGTTGCGCTGACCCGCGCAAGAGACCGGCTGATCATGGTATATGCCTCGAAATCCCTGGAAAGCGATATTTCGGATACCGTTTGCCGTATGGATATTGGGGACAGAGAGCTTCTTTGCACAGATGCGGTTTGTCCCGGTGATTGGGTGCTTTTGGCAGCTCTTCAGCGGACAGAGGCGGGTAAGCTTTTTGCTCTGGGGGGCAGCCCCAGGGAAACACGGCTTGGTGATCCTGCATGGCTCATCGACGTTGGAACTGTGAGCTTGACCCAGGCATCCGATGCATTATGCGAGGATTCTGAGCCGGAAATTCCCGAGGGTATTGTGGAGCGGTTGCAGCAGAAGCTTTCATTCCGCTATGCTCACGATGCTGCCACCAAAGCGCCCTCTAAGCAGACGGTTACCCAGCGCAAGGGTAGGGACAAGGATGCCGAAGTGGCAGAGCATACCAAGGAACAGGCAACCCATCAAAATTGGAGAAATCCCGGTGTCAAGGGAAAGCGCGGCACAGAATACGGTACTGCTGTTCATGCTGTGATGCAGCATATTCGCTATGATGCCTGCAAGGATGTTGTATCTGTCCAAGAGGAAATTGAAAGACTATATGCCCGCAATTTCATTACTCTGCAACAGCGGGATATGGTGGATGCAGGAAAGATCGCAAATCTCTTTGCGACAGAAATTGGGCAAAAGATGCAAAGCTGCAAGGAAGTTCTGCGGGAATTCAAATTCTCTATCTTGGATGATGGACAAAACTATGCGCCGGAGCTTGCAGGTGAGCAGATCCTGCTGCAAGGTGTTGTGGACTGTGCCCTCATTGAAGAGGACGGCATCACAGTGCTGGACTTTAAGACAGACTATGTGACCGAGGATACCATTTCTCAAAGGGCTGCACATTATCTGCCTCAGGTCAGGGCGTATGCCGATGCCCTTGGCAGGATCTACGGTCTTCCGCTGAAAGAGTGCCTTTTGTACTTCTTCTCGCTGGATCGTTTCGTCAATATGTAATGAATGGGCACGCATTTTTGCGTGCCCATTTTCCTTTAGCGGCTGTTCTTGTTCTGGTTGTTGTTCTGATTCTGATTGTTGTTCTGGTTCTGGTTGTTGTTCTGGTTCTGGTTGTTGTTCTGATTCTGGTTGTTATTCTGGTTCTGATTCTTGTTCTGGTTATTCATCGTAATTTCCTCCGAATTTTGTACTTACGGCGTTTGCCGCAAGACTAGCTTGCCCCAAAAATCATGCTTTATCCTTGGCGCGGAAAATGAGACTCATCAATAGTCCGCTTGTGATGGCGACGGCGATGCCGCCTGCGGTTGCTTTCAAACCGCCCATGAAAATGCCAAGGAAACCTTTTTCATTTATGGCTTCTTTTACACCTTTTGCCAAATTATAGCCAAAACCGGTCAGCGGAACGGTTGCACCGGCACCTGCAAATTCCACCAATGGCTCATATACGCCGATCGCACCGAGAAATACGCCAATTACGACATAGCTGACCAGGATCCGTGCCGGGGTCAGCTTGGTTTTGTCGATGAGAATTTGACCAGCCAAACAAAACAGACCGCCGATGATAAATGCTTTCAAATAGTCCATTTATTCTCCTCCTGTGATGACCACGGCATGACAGACACCGGGAATGGGCAGACCCTGCTGGGTGGATGTGGGCGAGAGCAGGGCACCGGTGCCGCAGAACAGGATCTTCTTGAGTTTTCCTGCGTCCAGCTTACTAAGAAGATACCCGCAAAGTGTGATAGCGCTGCAGCCGCAGCCGGAGCCGCCGCTGTGGACATCCTGCTTCAGTTGATCGAATATAAGTGTACCGCAATCGGTTATTTTCCCGCCGATGCTGATGCCGTCCTTTTTCGCAAGCTCCAGCAGCACATCCTTGCCCAGCTGCCCCAGATCGCCGGTGACGATGAGATCGTAGTCCTCCGGTGCAGTGCCAAAATCGTCAAAATGGGCTTTGATGGTTGCGTAGGCAGCCGGTGCCATGGCAGCGCCCATGTTGTTGGCGTCCTTGATGCCAAGATCCGTAACGGTGCCGATGGTGCATCCAGCGATCCGCGGGCCTTTTCCGGCAGAGCACACTAACGCAGCACCAGAGCCGGTGACGGTCCACTGGGCGGTGGGTGTCCGCTGCCCGCCATAGCCAAGAGGGAAGCGATACTGCCGCTCAGAGGAGGCGAAATGGGAAGAGGTCATTGCCACGACCTTATCCGAAAACTCGCCGCTGACGGCCATGGAGGCCATGAGAAGACTCTCTGCCATAGTAGAGCAAGCACCATACAGACCGATGTGGGGAATTCCAGTATTTCTAAGAGTAAAAGATGAGCCGATACACTGGTTCAGCAGGTCACCGGAGAACACAAGCCCCACTTGTGATTTGGATACACCCGCTTTTTTGATGAGGGTATCCAGCGCCAGTTTTTGCATTTGTTTTTCGGCCTGCTCCCAGGTTTTTTGGCCGAAATAGGTGTCCTGTGAGGTTACATCAAAGTAGTGGGCTAGCGGCCCTTCCGATTCTTTTTTGCCTGCAACGCTGGCCCATGCGGTAATCACGGGCATTTTGGGAAGCGCAAAGCTCTGCTTTCCCCGCTTGTTGGTTGCCATGAAAATCACCATCCTTGCCTCTAGTATGTACCTTTGCTGCAATTGTAATTCAAATTTCAGTTTGTCGGACAGTTTGCGGCGAAGCCGCCTTGGCTCCCCTTGTCAGGGGAGCTGGCAAAAATCTTTGATTTTTGACTGAGGGGTAGTCGTTCTCTCCCTCCGTCTGTGCTGCGCACAGCCACCTCCCTCGTCAGAGGGAGGCTTTGGTGCGCACCAAACTGCCCCATAAACCGCAATTTATATGGCGCTGTTTCTTGACGGAAAAAGCTGCTTGTGATACGATGAAAATACAAAATGAGGTGATCCTTTGGAGATTTTAAAGCTAAACCACGAAAAAGTGCTTTCCATCCTACCTAACCGGGGTGAAAATGCCCACAAAGGGGATTTCGGCAAAATATTGCTCCTTTGCGGCAGCCGTGGGTATACCGGTGCGGCAGCCCTTTCCGCAATGGGCGCACTTCGCAGCGGTGCAGGATTGGTTTTTCTGGGTGTTCCGGAGAGTATTTATGCCATTGAGGCCATCAAGCTTACAGAGCCCATCGTGTTTCCGCTGCCGGATGCCGGTGGTATGCTGTCTGCAAGTGCAATCGCGCCGATTTTAGACCGGTTGGAGAATATGGATGCCGTTCTGATTGGCCCGGGTCTTGGGCGGTCAGATGGCGTAGAGGATGTTGTTTGTGAAATTCTTCGAGAATATCAAGGCCCGGTCGTGGTGGATGCCGACGGCATAAATGTGCTGCAAGCGCATATGGATATATTGCGCGAAAGGCATCATCCTACGATTCTCACGCCCCATGCAGGCGAATTTAGGCGTCTCGGAGGAGAGACCGGCAATGACCGCGTAGCTGCTGCGGTTTCCTTTGCGGCGGAATATGGCTGCATTCTGCTGCTGAAGGGCCATGAAACGGTCATCACCGATGGGGAGACCTGCTTTATCAATCCTACCGGGAATCCCGGTATGGCGGTTGGCGGCAGCGGCGATGTGCTCTCAGGCATCCTCGTCAGCCTGATCGGGCAGGGTATCGAGCCGCTAATGGCGGCTGCCTGCGGTGCGTATCTGCACGGTGCTGCCGGGGATATCTGTGCCGAGAAGCTTGGTCAGTACGGCATGCTGCCAAGCGATATGCTGGAGGTGCTTCCGCGACTTATGAAATAGGGCGGGATACCATTGAAGCGAATTCTTTGTATATTGTGCTTGCTGACACTGCTGACAGGCTGCAGCGGCAGGAATGATGCTATGGACAGAGCCATGGCCTTTCGTACGAAACTCCTTGCCACGAGTGTAACATTTGATGCATCTATCACAGCCGATTACGGCGACAAGACCTACACCTTCTGCGCTAGCTGCTCCGTTGATACCCAAGGAGAGCTCACTTTTACCGTTAAAGAGCCGCAGTCTATTGCAGGCATTACCGGCACAGTATCCGCAAAGGGCGGAAAGCTGACCTTTGACGATCATGCGTTGGCCTTTGAGATGCTTGCCGACGGGCAGGTGACACCGGTGACCGGGCCGTGGATCTTGATGAACACCCTTCGCAGTGGCTATCTGACATCCTGCGGTGCCGAGGGCGACCGGATAAGGCTTGCCATCGACGACAGCTATAAGGACGATGCGCTGCACCTGGATATTTGGCTGGATGGAAACGATCTTCCGGAGCGAGGGGAGATATTGTGGCAGGGAAGACGGGTGCTGTCGATTTCCGTCAGTAATTTTAAGTTTCAGTAACTTTATGGCGCTTTATGCATAGGATAAATCGCAGGTGCTTCCGTATAAATTTCCAATGTGTGTGGGAGAATAGTCTTAGCCGCGTTACATATGGAACTTAAGTCCGGTAGCGCAGGCGAGATATCATCGGAGTGTGAAGCACATGGATACCACTGTAAAACGGGGAGATATTTTCTACGCGGATCTGTCTCCGGTGGTGGGCAGTGAGCAGGGGGGCACGAGACCGGTTCTCATCATTCAAAATGATACCGGAAACCGACATTCACCCACTGTAATTGCCGCCGCCATTACCAGTCAGACGGGGAAAGCAAGACTCCCAACACATATCAATATCGCAGGCGGAAGTGTTGGCCTGAGTAAGGATTCTGTGATCCTTTTGGAGCAGATTCGCACCATCGA
>JAEIGA010020506.1_pt1 | contig 10081 bp, 10 predicted proteins | sample 9270691 | NCBI WGS metagenome assembly JAEIGA01 (sample SAMN17057246, study PRJNA624740) | gut metagenome | biome: biome; isolation source: fecal sample | host: Bos grunniens | place: China: Xizang | collected 2019
AGCTTACTTAGAACTCTGGCATGTCCCATAGTGATTTTTCTTTCACTAATTTGAGTTTGAATGTCTTCAGGTAATGTTAATAGTCCTAACATATTTGTTATATGGCTTCTACTTTTACCTAAACGTTTTGCTAACTCTTCTTGAGTTAATGCTAGTGTTTCCAATAATTTTTTGTATGCTGTTGCTTCTTCTACAGCGTTTAAGTTTTCTCTTTGTAAGTTTTCTAGCAATGCTATTTCCATCATTTCTGTATCATTGAAATTTCTAATGATAGCAGGAATTTCTTCTAATCCTGCAAGAATTGATGCTTTAACACGACGTTCTCCAGCAATAATTTCGTATCCTTTGATACTTTTCTTTATAATGATTGGTTGGAAGACTCCGTGTTCCTTTATTGATGCAGCTAATTCTTGTAAAGCTGATTCATCAAATACTTTTCTTGGTTGGTACGGATTGCTTCTTAATTCAGATAGTTTAACTTTTACGATTTCTTCACTAGGTGTTTCAGTAATTATTTTTTCTTCTACTTTGTCATATGCAATTGGTTCGTTGAAGAATAATTCCTCTAAACCTCTTCCTAATGCTCTTCTTTTTGTATTATTTGTCTCCATTTCTTGCAATCACTTCCTTTGCTAAATTGATATATGCTTCTGATCCTCTACTTTTTGGGTCATAAGCAACTATTGGTTCTCCATGTGATGGAGCTTCTGTTAATCTTACTAGTCTTGGAATTATTGTATTGTATACTTTTTCTTTAAAGAATTTTCTAATGTCATCAACAACTTCAAATCCAAGATTTGTTCTTGAGTCTAACATTGTTAACAATACACCTTCAATATCAAGTGTTGGATTTAATGTTTTTTGAGCTAACATGATTGTTTTTAATAACTGCGTAATTCCTTCTAATGCAAAGAATTCACATTGTACTGGAATAATTACTGAATTTGATGCAGTTAATGCATTTGTTGTAATAATTCCTAACGACGGTGGGCAATCAAGAATGATATAGTCAAAATCATCAAGAATTTGAGCTATATGAATTTTTAATTGTTCTCCTTTTACAAATTCGTTATCTCTGTGACTTTTTTCTAATAATTCAATATCTAGACCTGCTAAATTTATTGTTGCAGGTAATACATATAAGTTTTTATGTTTTGTTTTAATCATAGCTTCTTTTATTTCACATTCTCCAATTAAAACATCATATACACTTTTTTCTATATCCCCTTTATTAATTCCCACACCAGTAGTTGTATTTCCTTGAGGGTCTAAATCTATTAATAATACTTTCTTCCCTAATACTGCTAATGATGCAGAAAGATTGATACTTGTAGTGGTCTTACCTACTCCACCTTTTTGATTTACTAACGATATAACCTTTCCCATCTAATCACCCATTTTCTGTTTTACTTTATAATTGTACCAAATATCTAACTTTTTTGAAATGCTTTTATAAAAAAAAGTGGTTTTTTTACCACTTTTTTTTGTTATTATTTATCCAATTTTATAATTATTTGATATGACTTTTCAAAGTTCATTTCGTCCGCTTGAATAGCAACTCCGTGAGCTTTTAATTCATTTATTGTTTCTCTCAATTTTTTCATAGCTGTTTCAGCATTGTATGATGTTGCTGGTGCAGATATTTCTGATATTCCCATGTTTACCGAAGGAATTGTTGGTATAAAATCTGCCGTTTTAAAATAATCAGCAGCTTTTTCTTGTTGAACTGGGCTTGTTGCATCTGTTTTAACTATTGCTTCTGCTGGCGATAAATAAGAATTAGAACCAGATATTGTTCCTATAGCTGGGCCAGCCGCTACATTTTGAAGATTTAAAAGACTATCTAAATCAGCAGATGGTAATGATTTTTCTTCTTTTGTTCCGCCAATATCAACTGCATTATTTCTAATACTGTTGATATCTACCGGTGTTACTGGGTTGTTATATTGCATTGGAGGTTCTTCATCATCATCGTCATCATCTATTTCACCATAGTTAATAAATTTAGATTCTACAGTTGCAGTTGGTTCGCTTGGTACTGAAGGTAATGGTGCCATTATAGATGTTGTTGGAACTAGTTCACTAATTGGTGGGACATCACTCATTTCTGGTATTGCCATAGGCGCTATTGGTATGTCAGTTGTTGGCATCAATGGACTTGTATTTATTAAACTTTGAGGATTCGGTATAGAAATGCTTGTTGGCATTTCAGGTATTTCGTTGTCCATTTTTACAGCCCCTTCGCTATTTTCTTCCTTTGGATATAGTTGTTTAATTTCTTCTTCAACTGCTCTAACACTCATTTTATTACTTATTATTTTCTTTAACATTTCGATTTGCTTTGTACTATCGGGTATATTTAATAGTGCTCTTGCATGTCTTTCTGATACTTGTTCTTTTAGTAAAGAATCTTGAACTTCATCAGGCAAGGATAAAAGTCTTAATTTATTTGCTACTGCAGACTGACTTTTTCCCATCGTTTTTGCTAAGTCTTCTTGTGTCATTTCATCTATTTCCAATATTTTTTGATATGTTCTTGCTTCTTCAATAGGAGTTAGATTTTTTCTTTGTAAGTTTTCTAGTAATGCTACTTTTGAACTTTCTTTATCATCTAAATCTCTTATTATTGCAGGAATTTTAGTTAAACCTGCTAAAGCTGAGGCTTTGTAACGTCTTTCTCCAGCAATAATTTCATATTTGCCTTTTACGTTACGGACAATAATTGGTTGGATTACACCATGTTCTTTGATCGATACTGCTAATTCTTTTAAAGCTTTTTCATCAAATACTTCTCTTGGTTGAAATCTATTTGGTATAATATCGTCTAAATATAATTGGACTACTTGATCATTTGTATTTTCTGGATTCATACATTGTCCCCTCACTTTATTCTTTTTATCCTATGTTATCATTATAGACTATTTCTTTTGTTCTTTCAATAAAAAAAACATCTCTTTAAGTCTATTAAGATGCTTTTTTACATATATTTTTACTTATTTTTTATAACAATAAGACTTCTATTACTATTTTCTTTTGGTAAAAGAAACTTATTTATTTCTATTATTTTATATTTTTTATTAATCTTGTTTATAACAGATTCTGATAATTCTTCATCAATATTACCCTTCATAGCAACTAACAATCCATTGTCATTTACTAAATGCATTGTATATCCAAGTAATTTTTCGATATTAGCTACTGCCCTTGCTGTGACTACATCAAATTTTTCTTTAAAATCTTCACCTCTAGAATGTGTTGCATGTATATTGTCTAGTTCTAGTTCTTCAATAATTGTATTCAAATAGTTTACTCTTTTTAAAAGTGAGTCAACTAATGTTATTTTAAGATTTGGATAAACTATTTTTAGTACTACCCCTGGAAACCCTGCTCCTGTTCCAACATCACAAAGAGTTTCTTTCTTTGATAAATCAACAACTTTTGCAATTGTAAGACTATCATAGAAATGTTTTAAATATACATCTTCTTTTTCTACTATTCTTGTTAAGTTTATTTTTTCGTTCCATTCAATTAGCAATTCATAAAATTTATTTAGTTTATTTAATTTTGTTTCATCTAGTTCAATTCCTAGTTCTTTTACTGCAATTATAAATTCTTCTTTATTCATTGTATCCTCTTCTTAAATAAACCATTAATATTGAAATATCAGCTGGATTTACTCCACTAATTCTTGATGCTTGACCTATTGTTGTTGGTGATATCTCTGTTAATTTTTGTCTTGCTTCACTTGCTAAGTTTGGAACTTTTGAGTAATCAATGTCTGCTGGAATTTGTTTTTCTTCTAAAGCTAACATTTTCTCAGCTTCTTTTAATGATTTTTTGATATATCCTTCATATTTAGTGTTTATTTCAACTTGTTCTTTTACTTCTTTACTATATGGAATTTCTATAAAATGTTCTAAATGTTCTATTTTAACTTCTGGTCTTTTTAGAAATTCATATAAGGATATTCCGTCTTTTAGTGGTGTTGTGCCTATGCTTTCTACATATTCATTTACTTCTTTTTTAGGTGTAATTCTTGTCTGTTTTAATAGTTCAAAGAAATTTTCAATATCTTGTTTTTTCTGATTAAACTCAGCATATTTTTCTTCTGCTATTAATCCTACTTGGTATCCATAATCCCTTAATCTTAAGTCTGCATTATCATTTCTTAATAACAAACGATATTCTGCACGTGATGTAAGTAGTCTATATGGGTCTTTGACACCTTTGGTTACTAAGTCATCAATAAGAACACCTATGTATGACTCATTTCTTTTTAAAACTAATGGGTCTTTTCCTTCTAATTTTAAAGCGGCATTTATTCCGGCAATAAGCCCTTGCCCTGCTGCTTCTTCGTAACCACTTGTACCGTTTATTTGACCAGCTGTATATAATCCTTCAATAAGTTTTGTTTCTAGTGATTGTTTTAATTGTCTTGAATCTATTGCATCATATTCAATTGCGTATGCATATTTTAATATTTTTGCGTTTTCTAATCCTGGTAAACTTCTAACCATTTTATCTTGTACATAATGGGGCATACTTGTTGAGAATCCTTGAATATATATATCATCGTAATAAATACTTTCTGGTTCTAGGAATAATTGATGTCTTTCTTTTTCACCGAATCTAACAATTTTATCTTCGATTGATGGACAATATCTTGGACCTACTCCTTCTACGTGTCCTCCATACATACTAGATTCATTTAAATGTTCTCTAATAATATTATGAGTTTCTTCGGTTGTATATATTAAATGACATGGAACTTGATTATTTACGTCGTAATATACTTTATTATCAAAGGAGAAAGTTCTTTCTTCTGAATCTCCTGGTTCTAATGATGCTTTTGAATAATCGATTGAATTTTTATCAATTCTTTGAGGTGTTCCTGTTTTTAATCTTAGTATTGTAAATCCTAACTCTTTTAAGTGGTTACTTAGATGTTTTGACTCTTTTTCTCCATGAGGTCCACCAGGTGTTTTATCTGCACCTATTAAAATTACACTTCTTAGATAAGTACCAGTTGTTAAAATTACTGCTTTTGACCTAATTTGTGTACCGTCAGCTAGTTCTACTCCGTGAATTTTATTATCTTCTACTAGTAGTTTTTCAACCATTGCTTCTTTTATCTCAAGATTTGCTGTTGATTCTAATGTTTTTAACATTTCTTGTGGATATGTTATTTTATCTGCTTGAGCACGTAATGCTTGTACTGCTGGACCTTTTTTTGTATTTAGCATTTTGATTTGAAGAGCACCTTTATCAGCATTTCTTCCCATTTCTCCACCTAAGGCGTCTATTTCTCTTACTACTATACCTTTTGCTGGTCCTCCAATAGATGGATTACATGGCATATCAGCTATATTTTTTATATTTCCAGTTACTAGTAGTGTTTTATGATTTTTTCTAGCAGAAGCAAGTGCTGCTTCGCATCCAGCATGTCCTCCACCAACTACTATTATTTCATACTCCATTTTATTCACTTCCTATTTTCCTACACAGAAATTTTCAAATAAATTATCAATTATTTCTTCACTATATGTTGCACCGATTATTTCTCCTAATGTATCAAAACATTCTTTTAAATCAATTTCAATTATATCTACAGGTTCATCATTTTCAATTGCTTGTTCTGCTGATAAAAGACTTTTGTATGCTTGCTTTGCTAGTGATATTTGACGACTATTAGTTAAATATGTGTAGTCTTTTGTTTGAATTTGTTCTAAGTTGAACAGTTCTTTTATTTTTTCTTTTAATGAATTTATTCCTGAATAATCATTGGTATTTGTTTCTACAACATTTGTTAATGCTTCAGGTAATTCTATTTTTCTTGTTAAATCATTTTTATTAAGAACAATTATTCTTGTTTTATCTTTTGTTTTTTCTAATATTTCTTTATCTTCTTCTGATAGCGTTTCATTACTATTTAATACTACAATAGCTAGGTCTGCTTCATCAATCATTGATAAGCTCTTCTCTACTCCTATTTTTTCTACAATATCTTCTGTTGAACGAATTCCAGCTGTATCGATTATGTTTAATAATACTCCGTCTAAGTATATTTCCCCTTCAACTATGTCTCTTGTAGTTCCTGCTATATCAGTAACGATTGCTTTTTCTTGTTCAAGTAATTTATTTAAAATACTACTTTTTCCTACATTTGGTTTTCCTATGATAACTGTTTTTATTCCATTTTTTATTGTAGCAGTATTTTCTGACTCATTTACTAAATCATTTAATTCTTTTTTCATTTCTGAAACTTTTTCTTTTACTTTTTCTATAGTCATAACCTCTATATCGTAGTATTCAGGATAATCTATATTTACTTCAATTGATGAAAGTAACGACTTCAATGTATCTCTAAATTTAGTAATTAAGGTTGATGTTCTTCCACCTAATTGGGATAAAGCTATTTTTCTTGCCTCATCTGACTTACTCTCTATTAAATCCATTACAGCTTCACTTTTTACTAAGTCTATTCTTCCGTTTAAAAAGGCTCTTTTTGTAAACTCACCTGGTTCTGCAAGTCGTGCTCCATTATTCAACATTGTCTCTAAAATTCGATTTGTTGTAATAATTCCACCATGGCAATTAATCTCTACTATATCTTCTGCAGTAAAACTACGAGGTCCTTTCATTACAGATACAAGTACCTCATCAATCAATTCTTCTTCATCATAAATATGTCCATAATGAATTGTGTGTGTTGCAACTTCTTCTAGATTTTTTTCTTTAAAGCTTTTATTTGCAATAGCAATTGCTTCTTTTCCACTTAATCTAACAATTGATATTGCCCCTACTCCCATCGTTGTTGAAATAGCTACTATTGTATCATTCATGAGGGTCCCTCCTTTTTTCTTACGATATTATAACATATATTATTATTTTTGAGAATTATTTTTTATCTAGATCATTGATAATATAATGCTTAAATTCTTTGTTTTCTATTATTTCTTTTAAAATCGAAGGTAATATGTTTTGTTTTTTGAATTCTTCATGGTCATACCAATAAAATCTTGAATCATTATTATCTGCATTTTCAAATCCATCTTCTATTCCCATGTTTGATTTTAAATTTATTTTATATACAAAATATAATTCATGATATGTTTTGTTATCAAATTCAAAAAAATTTTCAATCAGCGATATTAATTCATATTTTTCGTTACTAATATCTATATTTAATTCCTCTTTTACTTCTCTTATAAGCGCAACAGGCCCACTTTCTAATGTTCTAATTCTTCCACCTGTGATAACTCCAAAATCTACTTTTTTGTTTTTTTCTACTAGAATTTTATTATTATATTCTAATATGACACCTACCCTTATATTTAGTTTCACATTTTCTATCATTACTGATAAATCTTTTGCTTTCATAAAAGTTCCTCCTATTATTAAGTATACAATATATTTATCCAAAAAAAAGAAGATTAATTAATCTTCTTTTGGTTTTACAACTACATAACGATTTGGTTCTTCCCCTTCACTTTCAGTGAAAACTCTCTTGTTATTAGTTAAAGCGTTATGAATAATTCTTCTTTCATATGAATTCATAGAATCCATTTTTACTTCGATTTTTGTATTAACAACTTCTCTAGCTACTCTTCTTGCAAGTTGTTCAAGTTGTTTTTCTCTTTTTTCTTTATAAGAATTGATATCAATTATGAACTTGTATGTTTTTCCTAATTCTTTATTAATATGTTGATTTACAACTACTGATAAAGCTTTTAAGTTTTTCCCATTTTTTCCAATTAATAATGCATCATTATCAGAATAGATTGTATATGTTGGAACTGTTTCTTTATTTTTTATTTCAACATTTGCTTGAAACCCTAAATCTTTTAGTAATTTTACTATGTAGTCTTTAATATATTTTACTACTTCTCTTTTTTCAATTACTTCGATTTCTACTTTTGGACTTTTGAATAATCCACCTTTTATTGTTTCTAATTCCTTAATAATTAAATTAGTTTCTACTTCTTGTAATTCAACAGTTGCATTTTGAATTGCTTCTTCTTTTGTTTTTCCTTGAAATTTATGCTTTTCCATTTACTTCTTTACTCCTTTTAACTAAAATATTTTGGACAATTGTAAATAAATTTGATGTTGCCCAATAAATACCTAATCCAGAAGGCATAAATAATGCTGTTACAATAATCATTCCTGACATCATAATTGGCATCATTTTCATACTAGGATCTTGCATGTTTCCAGTTGAATTCATTTTAAATGAGAAGAATGTTGTTAAAGCAATTATTATCATTAAAATGATATATGCATAGAATGTAGCAGTTGTTATTCCTGCAACTGGTGTTGTACCAAGTTGTAATCCTAAAAATTTATCTTCAAATAAAGCTGGAGTTCTTTGTACTGCTTCAAAGAATGCTATAAACAATGGTAATTGTAACATTGAGAATAAACATCCAGCCATTGGATTAATATTGTATTTTTTGTAGACCATTAGAATTTCTTGATTTTGTTTCATTATTGATTCTTGGTCTTCTTTCCCTTGATATTTCTTTTGGATTTTATTAAGTTCTGGTTGAGCTTTCTTTATTAATTCTGATTGCATTGCAGTTTTTCTAGTAACTGGAAAAGCTACAAGTCTTATTGCTAAACTTACAATTATTATAGATAAAGCATATTTTCCAGTAAATCCAAGTATTTTTCCTATAGTTAATAATAAGAATGCTAATGGTTTTACTAAAAAGCTATTCCATAATCCTTCATACTTCCCAGATGTTACTTTAAATTCTTCACATTTAGGAAGTTTTTTTATATCTACCCCATTCTTTTCGTATGCCTTTATAGACACCTTATCAGTTGGTTGGCAAATAATATTTTCTGTTAATGTTTGTTGTGTTTTCTCATTTTTAACTGCTTGATTTTTTTCATCAGTTAATGTTTTTGTACACCCTGTTGTTAATAATAATAACATTAATAGAACTATTATTTTAACTTTTGTTTTTTTCTTCATTTTGTTTTAAGTCCTTTCTTATATTATTCATTACCATTAAGAAGTCTTGTTCCAATTCTTGATATGTTATATCTTTGGCGCTTCCTCTTAATATTATAATATAATCTTGGTTATTTACATATAGTTTTTTGTAATTATCAATAATAGCTCTTAGTTTTCTCTTATATTTATTACGATTAACAGCATTTCCTATCTTCTTCCCTACTGATATTCCAAATCTGTCATATGGAAATTCGTTTTTTTCATAATAAATAACAAGATTTTTACTTTTTCTATATCTACTCTCTTTAATAATTCTATCAAAATCTCTTTGATTTTTTACTATATATAGTTTTCTCATATTTATCACCTATCTTTATAGTAATACTAAAAAACCACTGTTTAAGCAGCGGTGTTCTTATTTACAAAGACTTTTACGTCCTTTACGACGACGACGATTTAAAATATTTGTTTTTTTACGTGCGAAAAAACCTAATCTTTTAGCTTTTTTACGGTTGTTTGGTTGATATGTTCTCTTCATTTGTTCCACCTCCAGACATAAATCTCCATTATTATAATAGTTTTTTGCTGTTTTTGTCAATAAAATGTTTATTTTTTAGATAATATATTATTTTCACAATTTCCACATGGTTGTGGAATTCAAAACTTACGTATGTGAATAAAAATCTGTGGAAAATGTGGAAAACTCAATTTTTCCTTTATATTTAAAGGTTTTAATAGTGGAAAACTTTGTGGATTTTCTGTGGAGAATTTTTTTGATAAAAAAAGTGTTTCTTTTTTCAACAATTTTAATTATAATAATCGTGACAATTTTAATTATGGGAGAATTGCCCCCTGGCTTATTATCTGATGGAGAAGGGGAGATTTAGGTAAATCTGTTATATAATATGGATATTATTTATGAATTCTTGTATAATTAATATATATTATGTATAGAAACTTCGTGAAATTACTTGCGTTTTTGAAATGAGTTTTTTATACTAATTCGTATAATTTTCTTGTGGGGGAGATGAGTATGATGAACATAGATGTTTTATGGTCTAATTTTTTATCGCAGATAAAAGAAGAAATGACATCATTGTCTTATAATACTTGGTTCTC
>JAEIGA010020507.1_pt1 | contig 10081 bp, 2 predicted proteins | sample 9270691 | NCBI WGS metagenome assembly JAEIGA01 (sample SAMN17057246, study PRJNA624740) | gut metagenome | biome: biome; isolation source: fecal sample | host: Bos grunniens | place: China: Xizang | collected 2019
GAGCCATTATTCAAGTCGTTCAACATTCATGTTTCGGGTGTTGTGCATTACAAAAACGGCGAAATAGATTATGAGCGCATGATTATACCTGTAAATGATACGCTCTGTTGTCTTGCCGTTCCCTATCTGCGTCACAACGACCACCCTACTGCTGACAGTTATAGCGAAGGAGTTGCAAAAATGTATAACGAATTATACAACAAAGCCAAAGAAAAATATGCAACAGTAATTGCCATGGGGCATTTGCAGGCTTCCGGTGCCGTTGTTTCAGTAGGTGACAATTCCGAACATGCAATAATAGGCGGCATGGATGGAATTGATTCGGCTTTTGTCAATGACGGAATTGCATATACTGCATTAGGACATTTGCATAAGGCTCAACGTGTTGCACGAAGAGAGAATGTGCGCTATTCGGGAGCACCGTTGCCAATGTCTTTTGCCGAAAGGAACAACAGGCAGAGTGTTACGGAGGTTGTGCTTGAAAATGACAACACCGTAATAGAAAAGATAGAATTTGACACCCCTGTAAAACTGTTGAGCATACCGGAAAAGCCATGCCCTATAGACGAGGTTCTGCAAATGCTTACAACCCTCCCTCAAGGCACTATTGACTATAGTTCCCCTTTCCTTGAAATAAAGGTTTTGGTGACAAGTGCAGACCCGACCATACGAATGCAGATAGAAGAGGCCTTGAAGGATAAGTCGGTACGTCTGGCCCGAATAGAAGCCGTAAGTGAACAACAGGCGGGAGAAAAGCAGGTTGTCACATACGAGGATTTCAAAAAGGTTGCTCCTTGTGATTTGTTGAAGGATTTGTACAGAAGGAAATGTGGCGAAGAGATGCCCGGCTCTTTTGTCGATTTGTTGAACGAGGTTATTGAGGAGATTACGAAATGAAGATATTAGCAATAAGAGGCAAGAATCTTGCATCGCTTGAAGGCGTGTTTGAGGTCGATTTTCGTGTCGAACCGCTTCGTTCTGCCGGTCTGTTTGCAATAACAGGCTCTACCGGAGCCGGAAAGACAACCATTCTTGACGCAATGTGTATAGCCCTTTATGGTCGAACACCACGCCTTGATAGTGTAAAGAACAGCACAGCAATAGAGGTGCATGGCTCAAAGTCGATAAGTGAGGATGATATAAAAACCATTTTGCGCAGAGGTACTTATGAAGGATATGCCGAAGTCGATTTCAAAGCTGTTGACGGGAATGAATACAGAGTTCGTTGGAGCGTATCAAGAACAAATAAGAACCCGAACGGTAATTTCAGGGCTGTTTCGTATGACCTTACCAATATAACGTCAGACGAACATCATATCCTGCAGGCGGGCAGGCACAAAGAGGTCATTCCGCAACTGACAGGTCTGACCTTTGAGCAGTTCACACGTGCAGTCTTGCTTGCACAAGGAAATTTTGCAGCATTCCTGAAAGCCGACGAAAATGAGAAAGCGCAAATACTGCAGACTCTTACGGGAACAGAAATCTATAGCAGAATATCGGAACTTATTTATAAAAGGAACGAAGATGCCAAAAAGGAACTTGAACTCATTGAGGAAAAGAAACGGGGCATAGCTATAATGACAAGCGAAGAGCTTGCTTTGCTTGATAAACGCAAAAAGGAACTTCTTGAAAAGCAGATTCTTGCCAACAAAACACTTCAGACATTTATTGAAAAAAAGAATTGGCTGGAACGCTCTGCCCAATTGGATATCATGCTGGAACAGGCTGTGCAAGAACATTCTGATGCCACAAAAGCACAGAATGACGCTTTACCGCGCATAGAAGAACTTGCATGCATTGACAGCGTGCAGAATATTCGTGACAGTTATACCTCATTATGCAATTCCGAGCAGGCATGCAGGGATTGTGAGGAGGCAATCAAGCTTCTGCAGGCAGAACTTGTTGAACGAAACAAGGAACTTGACGAAGCAAGCAGGAATGTTATAGAGATATCCGCAGAGCAGGAACGTATAAACAAAGAATGGCTCGCCATACAGCCACAAATAATGCAGGCAGCGAAACTGGAAGAGCAAGTCGGAATTGAAACAAAGAGAGAAAAAGAGGTTCTTATTGAGAAACAATCGGCAGAAAAGGAACTGAAAGGAAACTGTTCAAATATATCAAAGACAAGAACGGCGGTAGATTCACTCCAAAAAGAGAAAAACGACATTACAGAGTGGTATGCAAAGCATAAGGATTATGAAAAGGTTATACCATATATTCCAACCATTATACTGAATGTAGTTTCGGCCAACAGTGAAAAAGAACTTGTTACGGCCAAGACCAAACAGATGGAGAATGCCGAAAAGCAACTGTTGTTGAATACCGAGCACTATAACGAGGTTCGCCGTCGTAGAGAAGAACTCGAACAGACATTATCGAGCGAGATAGCCATGTTGCGCGAAAAGCTTGTTGAAGGTGAGCCATGTCCTGTATGTGGCAGTTGTCATCATGAGCTTGTGCATGAAGTTCTCAATGTCCTTGGGGAAAAAGAGCTTGAAAAGGAGAAGAAGAATGTAAAACTGCAGTTGGAGTATCTTGAAAAGACAATCGAGAACAGCAAGGTTGAGATTGCAGGATTGCGCTCGGCTATAGAACTGCACCACTCTGCCGGATGTAAATTCATGGAGAAATCTATTGAATTGATGCAAGGTGTCAACAACCCCAAAAAATTGCTTGAACAAGAGAATGTGTCGGTTCTTTTGGGTGACATACAAAGGCAATGGGAAAGTAACAAAGAACGTGAAATAAAGATAAACGAGGAGATATCCATAAATATAAAATCCCTTGAAGTCCTTGAAAAACGTAATTTGGAACTGGAAAAGGATATAACGGCAAAGAGTACTCTTTTGAATGAACTCAAAGAAAGTATTGTAAACGGTAAGAACGAAATTGCGGAAATTTTAGGTAACGACACCTCTACAAAAGCGATTCAGGAACGTTACAACACTACAATATCCAACGCCAACAAGGCCTTTACCGTTGCTATGGAGAAAAAGGCTGCTGTTGCCGATTTGTGCAACAGACTGAATGGTCAATTTGCCGAAAAGAAGAAGAATCTTTCTGACAGCAAGAAAACCTGCACAGAACAGAATGTGGTTATAAACGACTATCTCTCAACACGCAATGACGGAATGAATATGGAGCGTTTGAAAGAGATATTCTCGTTAACACAAACATACGTCATTGCTTTGCGTAATGAAATAGACAAACTCAACAAGGCTGTTGCAACAACAAATGCAACAAGGATTGAACGAGAAAGGAGTATTCAGGAGCATGCCAAAGCGGAAGTCAAGCCCGGTGAAGGTGAGGATATAACAACTCTGCAGACAGCCATTGAAGAAATCAATGCACAGAACAGTGCCGTAATAGAAGAATTGGGTAATATAAATGCCGCATTGCTTAAGGATGCTGAAAACAACAGACTCTTTGCGAAATACAAGGATGAATATGAAGCAAAGCGCACTGTTGCAACAGATTGGAATACACTGAATGTAATGTTCGGCTCTGCCAAGGGCGAAAAACTGATGAGATTGGCACAAGGTTATACACTTGAGATACTGCTCGATGTTGCCAATATCCATTTGAAGGAGATTACAGGACGTTACAAATTGGCAAGGATTTCGGATAAAAGTCTTGGCATAAAAGTCATAGACCTTGACATGTTGTCCGAGAGTCGTTCGGTACACTCTCTTTCAGGTGGAGAAACATTCCTTGTCTCGTTGGCTCTTTCATTGGCATTGTCATCAATATCATCGAACAGAATGAGCGTTGAATCGTTGTTTATAGATGAAGGATTCGGAGCACTTGACAGCACTACCCTAAAGACTGCGATGTATGCACTGGAGAGGTTGCAGAGTCAAGGACGTCAGATTGGTGTCATCTCGCATTTGGGAGAAATGCTTGAGCAGATACCTGTGAAAATTGTTGTGCAGAAACAGAATTCCGGCAAAAGCCGTATCGAAATAATTGAAGATTGATGGAAAACACACTGAAGGTATATAGAGCATCGGCAGGTTCGGGAAAGACATTTACCCTTGCTCTTGAATACATGAAGCTCTTGGTAGAGAATCCATATTCCTACCGTAACATTCTTGCCGTAACCTTCACAAAGAAGGCTACAGGTGAGATGAAAGAGCGTATATTGGGAAAACTGTACGGTGTAGCAAACGGTTTGGAGAGTGCGCGTGATTACCTTGACAAAATTGTTGAACAGCTACCCCATTTGGACAAGGATACAATAATAAGAAATGCAGGTCTGGCCCTTAACCTCATTCTTCACGATTATGGGCATTTTCGAATACAGACAATAGATGCATTCTTTCAGACTGTACTGCGCAGTCTTGCAAAGGAGCTTGACCTTAACGGAGATATGGAAATATCTCTCGATGGAGAGACACTGCTCGAAGACGCCGTTGACAGTTATATACGCAACCTTGAGCCGGAGGCTGGACAGATAGCACCGATTATCGATTTTATTGAAGACAAAATCGTTGCCGGAAACGATTGGCATGTAGGTAAGGACTTGAAGGATTTTGCAAAGAACATTCTGAGTGAGGAATACCAGCAACGTGGTGAATCATTACGTAAGAAGATTGAAGAGGATAACGGCAGGATTCTCAAGGATTTCTATAAGCTTGTGTCGGAGAAACGTAAAGCGGTCATAAAAACAGCTGAGAGCATTGGAGAACGTTTCTTCGTCATTGCCGACGGATACACCGAAGATGATTTCAGCGGCAAGAAACGTGGTATATGGGGATTCTTCAACAAACTGAAGAACGGCGAAATTCCGGTCGTCTCTGCCACTAACATAAAGCTGATTGAGAACCCGCAAAAGATATCTTCGGTATGTGGTAATGTCGAGGAAATTGCCGAACTTATCAAAAAGGCAATACCCCTATATCGTGAGAAGAACAATTGCGATTTGTCGCTGAAACATTATCACCAGCTCGGTATGCTTAACAGCATAGCAAAGACTCTGAAAGAAGAGAACGAGAAAGAGAACCGTTTCCTGCTCGCCGAAACGACTCATCTTTTAAGCAGCATGATAAAAGAGAATGCGACTTTCATTTTTGAAAAGATAGGAACGGAAATAGACCATATATTCATTGATGAATTTCAGGATACATCGCAATTGCAATGGAACTGTTTCAAGGTGTTGCTCGAAGAGGTGCTTGGAAGAGAAAGTTCCAACCTGATAGTCGGTGATGTAAAACAGTCGATATATCGCTGGAGAAACAGTGACTGGAACATCATGAACAACATCGGGAACGAATTCCGCAAGGACCAGATAACCTTTGCCGACCAGAGTGTCATAAACGGTGATAAAACATTCCACTCTACCAATTTCCGTAGCGACAGCAATATCGTAACATTCAACAATGCTTTGTTCCGTACAGCCGTAGATAAATACATTGCAGGCAAGAGAGAGGTGCTCGGAGACAAGCTTGAAGAACTCTTTACGGCTTACGAAGATGTTGAGCAGGCATTGCCGGCATGGCGTAAACCCGACTGTGGATATGTCGAATTGCGCATGCTTGCCAAGAACGACAAAAAAGAAAAGCTCAACGGTTATGCCATAAAGCAACTGATGAGTACTCTACACATGCTTCTTGAGGAGAAGAATATCGCTCCGGGAAAAATCACAATCCTTTTGAGAACCAAGAGTGCGATGAAAGAGATTGTCGATGCCTTCAATCTCGAATTCCCTGATATAAAAATCGTTTCGGACGAAGCGTATAGACTTTCTGCCTCTCTCACCTTGCAGCTTGTTGTATGCGCGATGCGTTATATTGCCTCGCCCGAAGACCGTGTAAACGTTGCAAACCTTGTAAAGTTATACAACAAGGTTGTAAACAAGCATGACGAGGCTTTTGCCGACTATAAGTCGTACGATGAATTGATAGAAATCCTACCGTTGGAATTTCGTGAGAGGCTTACCACCCTTCGCAAGTTGCCGGTATATGAACTTATCGAACAACTGTTGCAGGAATTCGGAATGTCAAATGACAAAGACGAGGAAGCATACGTCTATGCATTCCTTGATTATGCAACACAGTACCTTGCAAACAGAACATCGGACCTGAATGGATTTATCAATGCATGGGATAATGAGATTTGCGAAAAATCCATTCCCGCCGAGGAGGTGAACAGTGTGCGTCTAATGACCATACACAAATCCAAAGGACTTGAATTCCACACAGTCATCATACCGCTTTGCGACTGGTATTTGAGTGGTGACAGCCGTGGTGCCTTGTGGTGTAATCCAAAGGAAGCTCCTTACAACACATTAAGTCTGTTGTCTGTACCATTGAAAAAGGATATGCTCGATTCGATATACAGCGAGGATTATAACAAAGAACAGTTGTATCAGATTGTCGATAATCTCAATATCCTATATGTGGCAACGACAAGAGCCAAAACCAATCTCTTTATTTTTGGTGACAAGACCGGTGGAAACGGAGAAACTGTTTCCAAGATGTTGAACGAAATAATAGGAGAACTCACACTCGACGGCTCTACCCTAAAGGACGATGTATATACTTATGGAACTCTTGTAAATGCAAAAGAGCCGGAAAAAGAGAAAAAGGATTCTGCAAAAACGCCGGATAACCCGTTTGAGGCAAAGCCTGAGAATGTAAGACAGCCGTTTGTATATCATAAGAACAGAATCACTTTCCGTCAGTCAAGGGACTTGGAGCGTTTTATAACTTCGGACCAGGAGAAAGAAAAACAGCTCAAGCATATTGCCGAAGGTGAACTGTTACACTTGGTAATGTCCGGGATAAACAATGCCGATGACGTGGAAAAGGCTCTGGACAAACTTACCGTTGAGGGTTTGATTGCTACCGAAGAACGATACAATAAGATAAAAAGACTTATTGAGGGTGCTATTGCTAATCCCAAAGCAAAAGATTGGTTTGCCGGTAAATACAAGTTGTATAATGAATGTGCAATTCTTGTCGGTGACAGCAACTCGGCAACACGTCGCCCCGACCGTGTAATGATAAGAGGCAACGAGGCTGTTGTTGTCGATTACAAATTCGGTAATAGAAGTGAAGAATATAATAAACAGGTACAGCGTTACATGGCCCTACTCTCACAGATGGGATATGAGAACGTCAAAGGTTACTTGTGGTATGTATATAAAAATGTTATAGAGGAGGTATAATATAATGACACCATTCTTAAAACTTGTTGCTGATGATGTTTATAGGCGTTTCAATGGACGCCTTGAGAATGTTGCGGTTGTTTTTCCAAACAAACGTGCCGCTTTGTTCTTCAACAAATATCTTCTCGAGAACAACAACAATGCTCCGATGTGGAGCCCTCATTACATGACAATCAGTGAGCTTTTCCAAAAGGGAAGCGACCTCACCATTGGCGACCCCATACTGCTTGTCAGTAAGTTGTATAAAGAATATATAGCTCCGTTCGGGAACAACAAGAGTGTTGAAACACTTGACAATTTCTACTATTGGGGCGAGATGCTTGTAAGGGATTTCGACGATATCGACAAGAACCTTGCCGATGCCAAGATGCTCTTTTCCAATATCAAGGAATTACGCGAATTGGGCAATGCAAAGGATACTTTAACCGAGAAACAGGCAGAGTCGATAGAACAATTCTTCAAGAATTTCAATCCTGAAAAAGAGAGCGATGTCAAAAAGCACTTTCAGGATATATGGGAAAGCCTTTACACGATATATGTAAATTTCAAGGAGTCGTTACGTAAGGATAAAATTGCATACGAGGGTATGCTCTATCGCGACGTGATAGAGAATGACAGACTGAATGAACAAGAGTTCGACAAATATGTGTTTGTTGGCTTTAATGCTCTTAATGGCGTTGAAAGAAAGCTGTTCAAGATGTTCAACGACTGTGGCAAGGCTCTCTTTTACTGGGATTACGACGACCATTATGTAAAGGCCAATTTCCATGAGGCCGGGCATTTTATGCGCAAGAACCTTGAAGCCTTCCCCAACGCGCTCAAAGGCGAGAAGTACGATAATTTGAGTAAGAACAAGAATGTGAACATTGTGTCGGCAAGCAGCGATGGCATACAGGCTCGCTACCTTTCGCAATGGCTCGACAACAACATGTCGGAACAGGAGATTGAAACAGCCGTTGTCCTGTGTAACGAAACCATGCTTGAGCCAATCCTGCACACAATACCCGAAACAGCCAACGGTCATCCTCTCGAATACCTCAACGTGACCATGGGATACCCAATATCAAGTACTCCCATTTTCAGCCTGATAAAACACCTTGTGGAATTGCAGTTACGTGGTTGGAGCGAAAAGCGTTCGGCATTCAGCCTTTTAAGTGTGTGCGAGGTGTTGAAGCACCCTTATGTCATCAGCGGTAGCAGCAATAGCGTTGTACTTTATGAAAAGCTGTTGAAGGAGAAACGTTTCTTCCCTACATTCGAGGAGTTGCACGCCGATGATTTCCTCAAACAGATATTCACACGTCACACCGACAACAAAGAATGGATGGAGAGCCTTGCGACATTGGTCTTTGATATTGCCCGCATTGTTTCAAAGAATGACGAAGGTGGCGAGGAACTGTATAACAAGCTGTTCAGCGAAGCAACGTTGAAGGTATATACTCAGATACAGCGTCTTATACATCTTTTTGAGGGCGGAGAATTACAGGTGGAACAGCGCACTGCCGGCCGTTTGCTTGTCAAGGCATTGTCTATGCAGAGTATGCCTTTCCATGGCGAGCCTGTTGTAGGATTGCAAGTTATGGGCTTGTTGGAGACCAGAAATCTTGACTTCAAGAATATAATCATGCTGTCGGTCAATGAAGGAGATCTTCCCAAGAGCAATGGCGAGAATTCATACATTCCATATAACTTGCGACGCGCCTTTGGACTCACATTGAGCGAACACCGCGACTCTATTTATGCCTATAACTTTTACCGTCTGTTGCAACGTGCCGAAAATGTTACTTTGGTATATAACAGCTCAACCGACAGTAAAAGTGGCGGAGAGTGCTCGAGGTATATCCTTCAACTTTTCGGCAGCAAGCTATACGATGTGAAGCACTACTCGTTGAGTGCAGAACAAGGTGGCAAGAGCTTGTCCAACAGCAGTGTGTATAAGACAGATGCCATGCTTGACATTCTGCACAAACGTTTCAACAAACGCGTCAACCCCAATGCAAAGCTGCTTACTCCGAGTGCCATAAACAAATATCTCAAGTGCAAATTGAGTTTCTTCTACTATTATGTTCTCGGACTCAAACCGGTTGAAGAAGTTGATACAGAGATGCGCCCCACCGATTTCGGTATTGTGTTCCACAAGGCGGCTGAAGAACTCTACAAGAGCATAACAAAGGATGGTAATGTGATTGATACTGATAGTATCGAACGTTACCTCAAACACCCGCAGCACCTTGACAGTATCATCGATTTTGCCTTTCAGGAAACATTCTTCAAAGGCGGAACACCCATATACAACGGAGAACAGTTTATAAACCGAGGAATGTTGAAACAGTTCCTTTTCCATCTCTTGAAGATAGACAAAACAGCTACTCCATTATATTACATCTGCGGAGAAGGAGAAGTCGGCATGCCATATTCCGTTGATTGTAACGGCAATACCATAGATTTGGAGATTGGCGGAACAATTGACCGAATAGATGTAAAAGCCGATACCGTAAACATCATCGACTACAAAACCGGAGGCGGCGGACGTGATACAAAGACCTCGTTGGACGATATTTTTGCTCACGAAGGCAAATCATCGGGGTATCGTCTGCAGTCGTTCCTCTACTCTATTGTCATTGATGAATTCCTGGCAGGAAACCCCGTCAAAATAAAAGGTGGCGGATGCGCTTGGGGTGATATCCTCAAACCGTTGAAGCCGACAAAGGTATCACCGAATCTCTTTTATGTGCACAAGAACTGCGAAGGAGTTGACAGACGTGACTTTGTTGTTGACGTAAAGGACCAGCCAATAACAGACATAAGTACCATAAAACAGGATTTCCTTGAAAGGCTGAATGCTGTACTTGTTGAAATTTTTGACCGTAACATTCCGTTCTCGCCTACCGAAGAGGCCAAACGATGTGA
>JAEIGA010020509.1_pt1 | contig 10080 bp, 11 predicted proteins | sample 9270691 | NCBI WGS metagenome assembly JAEIGA01 (sample SAMN17057246, study PRJNA624740) | gut metagenome | biome: biome; isolation source: fecal sample | host: Bos grunniens | place: China: Xizang | collected 2019
TAATATAATTTACAGGTTAGTTTTATGCTAAACTAACCTGTAAACGAATCCATTTTATTCTACTTTATTATTAAGTTTGTTTTTAAAACAATAATGTTTAAAAAGCATTATAATAAATACTATTGTATATATTATAAAAAAGTTCGATAGTCCATAATCTCTTTTTACATTATCTATATAATCACTCATAGCAAACACATAAATCATAGTGAACACTACAAATTGAATAAAATAGCCAAAAAATATTTTTATTAAAAGATTCCAATTTGTATTAATTATTAAATAACCTATAACTATAGCAATTCCAATTATAAAAGATATCTCTAGATTCCAAGCAAAAATTTGTCCCAGCCAATATTGAGTTTGTCTCCATACTGCAAATCCTATAGAATAATTTTCATCTTTACCATTATTTATACTTTGATCAATACTAGATTTTACATTAATTCCTATAGCTTTAATCTTAGATTCATCAAAATTTTCTACTTGATTAGATAATGATTTATCATTAAATATATTAAAACTATTTTCTTTAGACCAATTATATAATCTTATACCAGTTAAAATACTATATATAGATATAGATATTAAAATAACAATAATAATTTTATTTAAAAGTTTTTTCATTTCATTACCTCAATTAAAAATTATCAAACAAGGTGCAATAGCTTGCACCTTGTTAAACAGCTGCAGTATAACAAAAAAACATTATGATCCAGTTACGTAACCAGCCCAAGCCCATCCGCCATTTGGATCATCCGTTCTAACCCATACATCATAAACATCTGATCCACAATAAAACGTTTCTGGATAGTAGCTTGAAATAGCATCTTCTTGAGACCATAAATAATTGCCAGAAGCACCGGTCATTTTTATATCGATTCCCATAAATCCTTGTGTTTCTCCACAAACTACAATCCGACAATCCATCCCTGTAGTTTTGGAGGAAGAAGAACCAATCTTTCTCCATGTAGAATCAATATAAAGCGTATTTGCTGAGTTATAAGGCAAATCAGGCATAGAAGCAGCAAATACTGTTGTCGATGTTGATAAAACAAAAACTAAGAACAACGCAAATGCCAATAATCTTTTCTTTTTAATCATATTAATTCTCCTTTCAATAAAGTTATACTGCAGCATGTTTACATTATGATATATTTAATTATAATTATATACCATAAAAATTTATTGAAAGTAACTAAATTATAAATCAAATAAATTATAATTTCAATATTTTCTTATTTTTTCTATTTATTATATTGATTGACCTTTTAATAAATTAGCAATATACTTAAAGGTAAAGAAAAATAAATTTTAGGAGACAAAATTATGGATAAAAGAAATTTAGGCATGATTGCTGATTTTTATGAATTTACAATGGCAAATGGATATTTTTCAAAAAACATGAATGATATTGCATACTTTGATGTATTCTTCAGAAGAGTTCCAGATGAAGGTGGCTTTGCTATATTTGCTGGATTAAAACAAGTTATTGACCTTATTCAAAATTTAAACTTTACTGAAGATGATATTAACTATTTAAGAAATGTTAATTCATCATTTACTGAAGAGTTTTTAAATTATTTAAGAAACTTTAAATTTACAGGAGATGTTTATGCTATTGAAGAGGGTTCTATTGTATTCCCTGGTGAACCATTAATTACAGTTAGAGCTCCTTTAATTGAAGCTCAACTTTTAGAAACAATGATACTTCTTACTGTTAATCATCAAAGCTTAATTGCAACTAAAACTAGAAGAATAGTTAATCAAGCTAAAGGAAGACCTGTAATGGAATTTGGTGCTAGACGTGCTCATGGTCCTGATGCTGCTATATATGGTGCTAGAGCTGCTATTATTGGTGGTGCTATTGGAACAAGTTGTTCTATCTCAGCTAAAGAATTCGAAGTCACAGTTAGTGGTACTATGGCTCACAGCTGGATCCAAAGTTTCGATTCTGAATATGAAGCATTCAAAACATATGCAGAAATTTATCCTAATGGTTGTACTTTCTTAATAGATACTTATGATACATTAAACAGTGGCTTAGTTAACGCAATTAAAGTTTCAAATGAAGTTTTAGCTCCTCTTGGCGCTAGACCAGTTGCTGTTAGATTAGACAGCGGTGACTTAGCTTACCTTTCTAAAGAAGTTAGAAAACGTTTAGATGAAGCAGGATATCCTGATTGTAAAATTGTTGCTACTAACTCACTAGATGAAAAACTTATTGCTTCTCTATTAGATCAAGATGCTAAAATTGATATATTCGGTGTTGGAGAAAACCTAATTACTGCAAAATCAGAACCAGTATTTGGTGGTGTTTATAAACTAGTTGCTCTTGAAAAAGAAGGCAAAATAATTCCTAAAATAAAAATTAGTGAAAATGTTGTTAAAGTTACAAATCCAAGTTATAAAAAAGTATATAGATTCTATTCAAATGAAGATGGTAAAGCTTTAGCTGATGTTATCGCATTACATGACGAAGTAATACCAGAAGACATTTATTCAATATTCGACCCACAACATACATGGAAAAGAAAAGTTCTTACTAACTACACTGTTAAAGAACTTCATAAAAAAATATTCGAAAATGGAGAACTTATTTATACATCTCCTAGCTTAAAAGAAATTGCAGAGCATTCTAAAAATGATTTAGATACTTTCTGGGATGAAATCAAACGTATGAATAACCCACACAAATACTTTGTTGATTTATCACAAAATTTATGGGATTTAAAACATACTCTTTTAAGTCAAAATAGTTAAGGTTAAAAACAAATAAATAATAAAAAAATAATGAAGAGGAATTAAAATTTCTCTTCATTTTTATTTTAATAATATTAAGTTTTAAGATAAATAATTAGTTCTATCAAATGTATATTTAGGAACTAACATTCTTTTATGTTTAGATATTCTATTCTTTCTTTCAATAATAGTCATTGCTTCTGGATTTGTTTTACCTGTTTCGATATACTCTTCTATTTGATCGTAAGTAACTCCCATCTTTTCTTCATCTGTTTTAGATCCTAATCCATCACTTGGAGCTTTAGATATTATTTTATCTGGAACTCCTAAATATTTTCCTATAGCTAAAACTTCTCTAACTGTAAAATTACCTATTGGATTAAAATCAGAAGCACTATCTCCCCACTTTGTTGTATATCCTACCATTTGTTCACAAAGATTACCTGTACCAATAACTAAGTAATTTAAACTTTGAGCTATTGAATAAAGTGTTGTCATTCTAAATCTTGGTTTAGAATTAACTTTAGCTTCATTAATTAATTCAGTACCAAGCGATATTTTTAAAACATTATTAATATCATTTTCAAATTGATTATAAGAATTTGATAAATCAACTTCTATACATGGTACTCCAAAAGTCATACTAACAAGTTTGGCATCTTCTAAATCTTCTTTAATAGAATTACATGGCATAGCAACTGTTAAAACTTTTTCTTTGCCAAGAGCTCTTGTTGCCATAGCTATTACTGTTGCAGAATCTTTACCACCACTATTACCTATAACAACACCATTTGCATTACAACTTTCTACATATTCTTTTATCCAATTAATTGCTTTTTCAGCTTCAATTATTAATTTTGAATATTCTAACATATTATCTCTCCCATATTGCAATTTTTAATTAATACGAAAATCATGAACCAATACCTCATTATTTTCTGTTACTATAAAATACACTCTAACTTTTACATCTTCAGAAAACAATTTTATGTAATAATATCCTGGATCTAAATATCCATAATAATTGGTCCAATCAAAAGATTTATAATTAAATTGTTTATTATTATCAATGCCTTCTGTTGTTTTTAGATTATTAACATCATCAAAAATCGGATCCATTAGATCATAATAATATACTCTACTTAAACTATACTCTGTTGCTAATTTATTAGGAGCCTTATAAATTCTAAACTCATTTAAGAATTCATTTGGAAAATCATTTGGATCAATTAATTGTATTTTTAAACCACCTGGTGTAAATTCATCAATTTTATAACTTATTAAGGAATTATCGTTATAAATTTTTCTATAAACAGAATCTGGTATCGTTATATTAGATTCTTCTTCAAATAAAGATATTGCTTTTACACCTTCCAAACATTTTATACTATTCAACCCCTTAGATGTTTCTTTATATCTAATACTATAAACTTGACTTGGTGTATAGTCATGCTTTCCATCTAAAGGCATCATATACACCTCATTTAATTCATTTTCCTTGATTAAATACACATTATCTAAATAAACATCAGCAACTACAAATATATCTGCATTATTAGGTTTTTCTTCATAACTATACATTCCTATTTTAGGAGTATCATCTTCTGTATCAGAACCTTCATCACTAGGTAAATTTTGAATTACTATAGCACCAATTAACGCCATGAAAAATATTAATGCTGGTACAAGCGTTACCAATAAAGTAAACCCTATTGCAAAATCATCTGATTTTTTATTTTTATAATTACGACTTCTCACGCATTTTCACCTTTCATTATTAATTAAAATTTAGCATATTTGTAATAATATGCCTTTTAATCTTAATACAAATGATTTTCTTTAATGTAATAATAAACCTCATCAGGAGTTAAATATCTTATACTCTTTCCCCTTTTTAATTTTTCTCTAGCAAATGTAGAACTTATATTACTTCTAATGTTTTCTTTTAATTTAATGAAACAATCTTTATTTGCTTTCAAAAATTCATCTGATTCAATGATTTCATCCATATTGTCTTCATCACGCTCTAACACTAAAATTTTAAATTTCTTAACAAGTTCTTCAACTAATGTCCATGTTTTTAATTCTCTTAAATTATCTGTCCCAATGGTAAAACAAATAGTTTTACCAGGATATTTTTCTTGTAATATCTCTAATGTTTCTAATGTATAAAGTTGTCTTTCTTGTATAAGTTCTATATCAGATACTTCAAAATCTGGATTTTTATCACAAACAATTTTTAGCATATTATATCTATGTTCATTACTTACTAATCCTGGTTTTGCATAACTTGTACTAACAGGTACAAATAAAACTTTATCAACATTCTCATACTCATTTACTATTTGTTGTCCAAGTGAAAAATGAGAGTTTAAAGGTGGATTAAAAGATCCACCAAAAACTGCAATTATATTTTTTATGTTTTCCATAATTATTAATTACTCCGCTACTTTTTCTTTTTTAAATAATTTTGCTTTTATTTTATCAATAAATTTAAATACATAATCATCTTTTAAGATAATTAATGTTACAAAATATGTTAAAGCACCAAATGCCATTTGTACAATTATTGAAGCTACATTTATAAAATATTCTTTATTCATACTTATTGTATTAGCCATATTTTCTAATGCTATAACAACTTGATCTATATCAAGAACACATCTTATTCCAAAGCATACCACAAGCATTAATACTCCAGCAAAGAAATATTTCCAAGCCAAACTAATTAACTCTTTAAATGGTACCTCTTTTTTCATATATTGATATTGGATTATTACAACAATTAATTCTGATAATACTGTTGCAATTGAAGCTCCAATAGATTGATATTTTATAATTAATACATAATTTAAAATAAAGTTAAATACTAATCCTATTGCTACTGAAATAGTATATTCTTTTTGACGTTTTGTTGGAAGCAAATATTGTGTTCCTAAAACGTTTGCAATACCCATTAAAAGAAGTATTGGACTAATTACATTAATTAATGTAATAACTTTATCGTATCCAGCTCCAAAGAATACTGGAACAAATGCTTCAGATATACTAATTATTCCAAACATAATTGGAAATGCCAAGAAAAACACAAATCTAAATGACATTTTTAAATATGATTGTATTTGTTTCTTATCTCCACTTGCAAATGTACTAGCCATTCTAGGTACCATTACAACACCTAAACTTGTTACAACTGTAAGTAATAATCTAATAACTTTTTGTCCTTGCTCATAATAACCTGTCTCAGCTTTATCAACAACCAAGTTACCAATCATTGTAGTATCTAATATTTTATATATTTGATTTGCTATTTGTGGTATAAATAGTAAAATTATTGGCCAAATATGTCTAAATGTATTTATATTTTTTACTTTTACACCTTTTATATATTTTGGTAAATATAACCATAAAGATAGATTTCCAAGTAAATCTCCAATTGAATAAATCAATGTAAATAATGCTAAATCTTCTTTATTTTTTACAAACAAGAATACTGCAGTAACACTACAAACTCTTACTAAAACGTTTCTTGTTACTGTACGTTTAAATTCTTCCATTCCTTGGAAAAACCAGCTTATATCAAAAGCTGCAGCAATTAATTCTAGTAAAAGTATCTGATAATATATTTGATATTGATTTCCTCTCATAAAGGAGAAATAATATACTATCGTAGATAAGAATATCGTTACAAATCTAAATAAAACGATTTCTATAAATACTCTTTTTCTCTCCGCAACATTTTCTTGGGCATATGCAATTTCTCTTTGCCCATACATAGCAACACCCAAAGATCCAAATAATATAAAGTATGTTACTATTGCATATGTGTAACTGTATATACCAATACCTTCTGCACCAAGAACTCTAGATAGATATGGTGTAGTAACTAATGGTAATACTAATATAAGAACTTGATATACCATATTGTATATGTAATTTTTTGTTATACTCTTTTTAGCCATTTATTTTCCTTTCTTCCTCTTTAAGCCATTTGTTAAGTTGTCTTCTATTTTTAAAGACTATAAGTTTAGATTTATCAATTCCTTCTAAATTATTCACTATATTTTTTCTTTTCTCTTTGTTGTATTTTAATACATATGTAAAGAATTCTTTATCCATCTTTTCTTTACATCCTGGAATTTCTGGTTTCTCTTTACCTTTATTTTTAAGGTATCTTCCCATTACTCCTTTAATTTGTGCAAAGCTTGAATAATCAAGCCATATTATTAAGTCTGCAGCTTCAAATCTTGGTTTCAAAGTAGCTTTATAAGTTCCATCAATTATCCATTTATCTCTTTTTACGATATCTAGAATAATTTTATCACGTTCATCCTTATCTCTTTGAACCCAATTTTCCATATGATGAATCCCATCAATATGAGTCGCTTCAATTCCATATAATTTTGCTAATATGTTTGAAAGCGTTGTTTTGCCTGTCCCTGGAGCACCTACTATTGCAATTTTGTTATACATAAGTTTAGTTCTCCTTTTTATAAAATTCTACCTATATATATTATCACTAACTCTTAAATCATGCAACAAATTTACATTTAAAAAAGAGGCACTATTGTTAGTACCTCTATTAGTTATTATCTTTTCTTTCTATTTTTTCTTTCTTTTTTTCTATTCATTCTTGAAAGTCTTATCGCTTTTTTCAAATCTTGTTTCTTTTGATATTTTTCTTTTCTTAATTGCTTACGATATTCTTTTCTTTCTTTTTTATCCATATTTGATTCAGCTTCTTGTTGAGCAACTTTTTCTTTAACTTCTGCTTTCCAGAATTTTCTCATTTCTTTTTCATTTTTCTCAGCTCTCCATTTTTTAATAGCATATATAACTATAAATAAAACTATTAAAAATAATATAAAGAAAATTATAAAATATGTAAGATTTATTGTTCTTTCTATACTCTCAAAGTCTTCTTTTGATGTATGTTCATACAAAACGTTATATTCAAGAATATGTGGTGTTTCATTTGATCTTAAACCAGGAACACCATCTTGAGAAATGTATGTTACAGTTCCATATTCATCAATCATAAATTGAATACCACTTGTATTTGTATTAACAAAATAATCTTTTAAAATTATCTTAAATGTATCTATATCACTTAAATGAAGTTTAATTTTTAAATAGTTAACATCTTTAACTTCAACAAATTCATATTCTGTTGAAGCACCAAAGCAAAAACAATAATGTCTTAATTCAATTTCATTAGCACCACATGTAAAACCAAGCTCTAGAAAATATTCAACATACCCTTCGTAGTCTTCATCCTCCATATATTTTTTAACTTGTTCTGCTTTTAATCTCTCCGCTTCATATGAATTATTGATATTATTATCTACAAACTTATTCATATTATATTTAAGAAGCGATTCTGGTATCAAAGCATATACTGTACAGCCTCTTGTTAAATTTTCTATTTTTAAATTAACATTCTTTTCAGGCACATCTACTGCATATGTTGGATTAACAAAGATTCCCAAAAGCATTAATGCAATAATCACTACTGTTAAAAACTTTTTCTTTAACATCATAAACCTCTTTCGTATACAAATATACAATAAGTATATCATTAATATTTAAAATATATCAATATTTTTAGACAAAAAAATAATCTCGAATTACCTTCAAGATTATCTTTTATATATTATTTATTTAAAAACTTTGCTACTTCTGAGATAATAGCTTTTTTAGCTTCTTCGAATGGCATGTTTAATGTTGCTCCGGCAGCTTTTATATGTCCGCCTCCACCAAACATTAAACAAACTTCTGAAACATTTACAAAATCATTAGATCTTAAAGAAGCTTTATATCCTTTTTCTTTTTCATATAAGAATATAGATACTTCAACTCCATCTATACTTCTTCCGATTTCAACTATTCCATCATGTTCTCCAGCTTTTACATCTAACTCTGCATCATCTGCTTTTGTCATATATGTAAATGCAATTTTTCCATCTTCGAAAAATTCTAATCTATTCATTGCTAATTTTTGAGCTTCAAATTTTGATCTTGACATTGTTAACATTGCTTCTCTGTATATATTAGAAACGTTTAACCCTTTTTCTAAAGCCCAAGATGCAAATTCAAAACTTTCAATTGTTATATTAGAATTTCTAAATCCATTTGTATCTGTAATGATACCTGTTAAAATACATGTTGCTATATCTTTTGTTATTTCTATACCAAGATATTCAAAACTTGATACTAAAATTTGAGCTGTAGCTGGTGCAACATGATTTACCACATTGTAATCACCAAACATATCGTTTTTATTATGATGATCTATCTCTACTTTAACTTTCGCATTTTCAAAATATGGAATGTTTTCATTTCTTAATCTTTTTATATTTGGACAATCTAAAGCGATAGCCATGTCATATACTTCTATCTCAGATTCTTTTTTAATAAATTCAAGTCCTGGTAAATAATTAAAATTAGCAGGAAATTCATCTGGTAAAAGATATACTGGATTTTTTCCCATATTTTTTAATGCTAAGCACATTGCTAAGGCGCTACCAATAGCATCTCCATCTGGAGCCTCGTGCGCCATAACAACTATATTTTGTGCGTTTTTTATTTCAACTAATATTTCATCTAAAGTCATATATTATTACTCTCCTTTTTTTAAATCTTTTGTAATTTTGTTCAAGATTTCATCGATTCTTGTACCATATTCTAAAGATTCATCAAATTCGAAAACAAGTTCTGGTGTATATCTTAGGTTAATTCTTTTTGCAATAGCACTTCTAATGTATCCACTAGATTGTTTTAATATTGATAAATTTTCTTTTTTACTTTTTTCATTTATCATTGTAACAAATACTTTTGCATATCTAAGATCTGGTGTAGTTTTTACTTTACTAACACTGATTAAACCTGTTAAGTGAGGATTTTTTAATTCTGTAGAAATTATAGCACTAATTTCTCTTCTTAATTCCTCATCTATTTTGTTCATTCTATTCCCACTAGCCATAAAATATTCCTTTCTATTTAACTTGTTCCATAATGTAAACTTCTAATTGATCTCCTTCTTTAATATCATTAAATCCATCAATTTGAAGACCACATTCATATCCTTTATCAACTTCTTTAACGTCATCTTTAAATCTTTTTAAAGATACAAGTTTACCATCATGGATAACAATGTTATCTCTAATAACTCTTATTCCTGCATTTCTAGCTACTTTACCTGTTAATACATAAGAACCTGCAATTGTACCAACATTAGACACTTTAAATGTTTGTCTAATTTCAGCTGTACCAATAACAACTTCTTTAAATACTGGATCAAGCATACCTTTCATAGCAGCTTCAACATCATTAATAGCA
>JAEIGA010020510.1_pt1 | contig 10080 bp, 8 predicted proteins | sample 9270691 | NCBI WGS metagenome assembly JAEIGA01 (sample SAMN17057246, study PRJNA624740) | gut metagenome | biome: biome; isolation source: fecal sample | host: Bos grunniens | place: China: Xizang | collected 2019
ATCTCCTGCTTGAGGAGGTTGGCGTTGATGGGGTCGAAGCCCGAGAATGGCTCATCGAAGATGAGGAGCTTGGGCTGATGGACCACAGTTGTTATGAATTGGACCTTTTGTGCCATACCTTTCGAGAGATCTTCGACCTTACGGTCCCACCACTCCTGGAGGTTAAATCGCTCGAACCACACCTTCAGACGCACTATAGCCTCGTGGCGTGAGAGTCCCTTCAGTCGGGCGAAGAAGATAGCCTGCTCGCCCACCTTCATCTTTTTGTACAGACCTCGCTCCTCGGGCAGGTAGCCTATGCGGAAGATATCCTCGTCGGTAATCTTACGTCCATCGAAGAAGACCTCACCCGCATCGGGCAGGGTGATGCGTGTGATGACACGTATGAGTGTTGTCTTACCCGCACCGTTAGGTCCGAGCAGACCATATACCGAGCCGCGTGGAATCTCCACCGATACGTTGTCCAACGCAGTGTGGGCGGTATAGCGTTTGGTAATGTTGTTAGCTTGTAGTATGTTCATCGTGCTACATAATTTGTTTGTTAGGTACAAATTTATACAATTTCATTTATGTTAGACGCAGCCGAAGGGTAAAAACTACACTTTGTGCCATAAAAAAAGTGTAGCAAAATTGCTACACTTCAATCTTACAATCCTCAGAAGTCGTATAACAAGTGGGGATTTATTCCATATAGGCTCCGTTACGTGCCTTACCGCGAGGATTATTCTTTGGGCGGATAGGTGCCATCTTCTCACCCTTGACAGGTGTGCCATTGCCATCGCCTCGCTTCCACTCGCCACGTGGGCGGTCACCGCGTGGTCCATCACCTCGCTTGCCGTTGCCACGACGCTGCCACTGCTCACGACGTGCCTTCTCGCCCTGCTCATACTTCTCAAACTGCTCGGCAGTAAGGATAAGCTTCACGTCTGCCTTGAATGCTCGCTGCTGCTCAAAACTCTTACGCCACATCTTTGCCTGACGCTTAGCCTGCTTGAGGTTGAGCTTATAGAGCTTGGCGTACTGCTTCTCATCCAACGAGAGTGCCTTCTTCATTCGGTCGGTCTGACGCTTGGCTATCTGCTCTGCTGTCGGACGCTCACCACGCTCTCTGCCCTCGCTCTGCTGTGCAAAGGCTACCGAGCCAACCATCAATGCCACTACGGCTAACAATAATCTCAGTTTCATAACATCCTTGTTTTAAGGGTTTATACTCCTTTCCTACCACAAAGATAGGCATATTTCCTGCCACTGCTCACGCACTCGGGGTGAAACGGAAAAACCTTTGTGTGAAAAGCCTTTCTCGCACCGTGAGCCAACCTTTAGCGACTACTCCTACTCTCGCTTCTTGCGTCCCAGAAGTGTCATAACACCGTCGATGAAGGTCATCGGATGGGTAGGTGCTCCGGGCATCCACATATCGACACTATGCCTGGTGAGGAACTCTCGGTTGACAGCCTTACTCTCGGCGAAGAGTCCGCCCGAGCAAGCCTCGCTGCCACAGACAAAGAGGTACTTGGGCTCGGCAACAGCATCGTAACATATCTCCAGAGGCTCTGCCATAGCCGACGAGATAGGTCCTGTGATGACCACACCATCGGCGTGACGTGGTGAGGCGGTGAACTCCACACCATAGCGACCGAAGTCGAAGTTGACGTTGCCCGTAGCATTGAGCTCCATCTCGATAGAGGCATCGCCTCCAGCCGAGACCTGACGCAGCTTGAGCGATGAGTGGAAGAGCTTCGCTTTAGCCTTGTCGACATTCTCGGGGCAGAAATCTATACGCTCATCGCCCACCTTGACCACAAGAGCCTCACGCGAGGTGGTAGCTAAACGGTAGTCGTTCGTAAAACGTATGTTCTGCGGAGCACGACGGGCACACTCGCCACAGAAGAGGCAACGTCCCAAATCGAGCGTGAAGGGTTTCACGGAGATAGCTCCCGTAGGGCACAACGCCGCAGCAGCCTCCAAAGCCGCCTTGTCGTCGCTCTCCGTAAGCACGGGGCGACCACGAAACTCCTCGGTAAGCTCCACCTTAGTAAGGTCGGGGATATTCTGCTTGCCGTGGCTGAGGAGCACTTTTATCTTTGGAAAAATCATATCGTAAACATATTAGAGGTCGTGACCGCAGTACGACAGATTAAAACTCTTGTTACATATAGGGAAGTCCGAGATACCCTCGCCACGCACCGCCAACGCTAAAGCAAGCCAATTGTGCAGGCTCGCATCTTTGGCTTTGTAGGTTGCAATCCGACCATCGGCATCGGTCAGAGCCACGTGGCACACCTCACCACGCCACCCCTCAACGAGCGACACAGCGAGTGACTCGGCAGCAAGCGGCATATCGTAGTCGGGCAACGACTGCGAGCCATCAGCCACACACCTATCGAGCAGCTGCAGGATATACTCTGCACTCTGCAACACCTCGCGGCAACGCACCATAAGGCGTGCCATAACATCGCCCTGACGCTTCACGACACTCTCGTGGGCGAGCCCGTCATAGAGCAGGTAGGGGTGAGAGGAGCGAATATCGCGATGCACGCCACTTGCACGTGCCGCCATACCTACGCCTCCAATCTTCGCCATCTCGGCACGTGGCACGATGCCACACTGCTCGAAACGTGCCAGAAGAGTAGGTGAGCTCTTGATATCCTCTCGCACCTCATTGTAGCGGCGGGCAATATCCTCGACATTGCGACGCACCATAGCTCGCTTAGCCTCGGTGAGAGGGAAGTGGCTGCCCGCAGCACGTATCAAGCCCTTACCGAAGCGATTGCCACACCACGCCTGGGTGGTGTTGATGGTCATCGTACGCAGAGCCTCACACGCCACCTGTCCGAGCTGATAGCCCACATCCATACACAACGCACCCGTATCGGCGATGTGCATAGCCATACGCTCAAGCTCGAGAGCTATCTGTCGCTCAAAGCTGAGTGCCTCACTCGCCTCAACACCTGCCAGCTTCTCCACTGCCAAAGCATAGGCTACAGCGTGCGAGACGGCACTGTCGCCCGCAATACTCTCGGCGAGCAGCGTCTGACGCAGACGGTTGGTCGTAGCAGCAAACTCTCGCTCGACACCTCGGTGCTGATAGCCCAAAGCAATCTCTAAATGGAGCACGTGCTCGCCATTGCAGATGAAACGGAACGCACCCGGCTCGATGATACCGGCGTGGATAGGTCCTACGTTGACCTCGTGCAACGAGTCTCCCTCGATGGTGTAGAAGGGGTAAGAGTCGATGGTAGTGCCTCGCTTGACACCCTCCGACGAGAAGCGGAGAGGCTTATTCCACGGCATAGAGCCAAACCTTACGCCAAAGAGCTCGGCTATCTCTCGCTCGAAGGGGTGCAGTGCAGGGTGCAGTGCAGTGAGCGAGGGCAGAGCCACATCGTCGTAATACTCCATAGCGAACGACGAGAGCATAATGGTATGCTCCACATCATCTAACAAGATGAGGTAGAAACGCAACACACCACCCTCCGCACGGGCGAAGTAGTGTGCTACGTGGTAACGCTCATCGGCGAGACGCTCCTGCAGGTCGGCATACAACGCAGCATACTCCACCTGGGGTATGTCTGCCAACGCCACAGCCTGCGAGCGATTATTGATTGTGTGATATATCATAACTGCTTATAAAGTTGCAATCTTATCAATCAGATTAAGTAAAAACTCGGGTTGCCACAAGCCCACGACAAGTGCCACAACCAACAGCGAGAGAGCACTGTATGAGAGGCGACGGTCAACACGCTTCAGGTGAAGCTCATCCTGGTTGGACTGGTAGCAGAGCTTGACAAAACGCTGACACACCGAGTAGATGACGATGCACATAATGATGGTGATGGCTATGGTGAGCCACCAATCGCCGTCAAGCACCGTCTGCATCAGTATCTTCAGCTCGGAGATGAAGAGCGGCGAGGGTGGGAACGCCAGCACGGCAATCATACCCACCAGAAGACCTATAGCACCCACCTTATTTATATTTATGTAGTCGCCGATGCGGTTGATGCGGTAGCCATTGTATATCTGACGCACCACAGCAATCTGCAGGAAGAGGCTGCTCTTGATGAAGGTGTGGCACACGGTGTGGAAGATAGCAGCCCACACGCCTATGCCTCCTATACCCAAGCCGATAGCCACGATACCCATATTCTCAACCGTAGAGTACGACAGGAAACGCTTATAGTTGTTGGTGCGACGCAGGAACAACGCTCCCACAGCAAGGCTCATAACGCCGATGATAATCATCACACTCTGCACCCACTCGAAGACGGGTGTTGCAGCATAGAGGCTATAGATGCGGAAGATAGCCAGGAAGCCCGCATTGACCAAGCCCGTAGAGATGAGAGCCGAGGCAGGGGCTGGAGCGGCGAAGTTGGCATCGACACCGATGGTATACAACGGGAAAATCTCCATCTTACAGCTGTAGCCCGTCAGTATAAGCAGGAACGCCACCTTGAGATAGAGAGGGTTAGCCTCGCCGATGAGCTCACGCATCTGGGCATAGTTGAGCGAGGTGTTATCAGCCGCAGCACTCAGCAGCAGGATACCCAAATAGGCGATAGCGATACCCGTAGAGCAGACGAAGAGGTACTTCCACGTAGCCTCTAAAGCATCTTCCGTATGGCGGTAGTAGATGATACCCGCACTGCACAGAGTCGTCGCCTCCAGCAAAATCCACGTCACGGCGATATTATTGGCGAAGTAGACACCCGTGATGGCGGCAATGAGCAACATAAGCAACGAGAAGTATTGGCGGTAGCCCACGATGGAGTCCTCCTTAAGATACTCCTCGCTGTGTATCAGCACATAGGTCGCCACGACAGCCATCAGCAGATAGAACAGCACGCCCGCCTCGTCGAAGGTAAAGAGCGTGCCCGACGTAGCACCCCACCAGCCACCGGCAAAGAGCGTAGCGGCAAAGCCCACGTGCGAGAGGATATAGCCTCCGCAGAGAGCCTTCACATAGCGTTTGTCGCGGGCAAAGAGCGTGGCACCCGCCAACGCAACCCATATAGCGAAGAAGATGTATATCATAGCGTTAGTCTTTTACGTGAGTTAGTTTGTCACTGTTGTCGGTGTGGATATGTTTGTCGACCTTCGTGAGGAACATACCGAGCATCAGCACAGACATCAGGATATCGAGCATAATAGCCGAGTTAATCAAAATAGGCATCTCGACACCGATAGCCATCGAGAAGAGCAACACTCCATTTTCGATGACCAGAAAGCCTATCATATGGGTGAAGATACGTGAACGCAACACGATGAGTATCAGTCCGCTGAGCAACGCATAGAGTGCCACGCCGAAGAAGACCATATTGACCGACGAGTCGGCTATATAGTAGGTCGTAACGGTACTGATGATAAGTGCCGCAATAGAGAGCATCAGCGAGTTGAACTGCGAGGTGCCCGAGGTGCGTACACGGTTTATCTTGGTCTTGTTAATCACGCGGTGGAGGATGGCAGGCACGATGATAGCCTTGAAGATGAGCGTCTCGGTGATGATGAAGCCCAGCTCAATCCAGTCCAGCGAGTGCAGACGCAGCAGGGCTATGCCCAGAAGAATCCATCCCTGCACGGTGATGACCGAGGCATAGTTGCGGAAACGCTCAACGATAGAGAGGTAGGTGAGCGTAAGGATGTATAATATGATGAGCGAAAGTAACATAGGTCGTTAGATGTTAATGTTTAGCTGCAAGAGGTAGCCGATGAAGAATATCAGCGTCGCCATAGCCGACACGGTAACCACAAAGGTGGTGTTGCGGATGAGCTTGTTGCGTGCCTGCGAAGACTCCACAACACCTATCGCCACGCCCGTAAGCAGGATAGCCACAGGGGTGGCAAACCACCAATGGAAGCAACACGTAGCGGCAATAGCGTTGGCGGCAACCATAGCGAACGATGCTGTCTTGAGCCAGCCCGCAATCTTTATCATAGCAAGGTCTATTCCGCTATAGTCCAGACACATAACCTCGTGAATCATAGTCAGCTCGAGGTGGGTGCGAGGATCGTCGACCGGCACACGTCCCGCCTCGATGAATGCCACCTGGATGAACAGATAGGCGGTAAGCATCATAACGATCGTGTGGTGGAGGTTGAACGACTGCTCTACCTCGAAAATCTCGGCAAACGACGTATAGCCGCAGAACATAGCCAGCGTAGCGAAGCCCATCATAAGGGCAGGCTCGATGAGTGCTCCGTAGAGTGCCTCGCGTGCTGCTCCCATACCCTCGAAAGAGCTGCCCGTATCCATCGCCGCAAGGATGATGGCAAGACGTGCCAACGCCAGCGTATAGGCGAAGCAGATGACATCGCCCTCAAACGAGATGAGGGGATACAAATCTGCCACAGGGATGAACAGAAGAGCCACAACCGACACCGCAAGGTATACCGCAGGGGCTACGCGGAAGAGTGTGGTGGTGGTCGTAGAGTAGACCGAGCCCTTACGCAACAGCACCCCGACATCGCGTAGATGCTGCACAAAGGGGATACCCTTTCTGCCCGAGAGGAGTGCTCGCGTGCGGTTAATCACGCCCGTGATTGCCAGAGCTGTAACAATCATCAATAGTGTATTTAATGCAACCGACATAGCCTTAGATGATGTTTAGGAGTGAAAGAACAAATACCGCCACAAGGAACAACAGAGCGAAGAGTATGTAGTGGTTAATCTTACCCGTACGCAGACTCATTATGCGTTTGTTAATCTGACGCAGCATCTCCACCCACCAGGCAGTGAAGAGGCTGTCAATCTTATCCTTATGACGCACGCCATAGTTGTGGCGTGAAGGGAAAATCTCGCTCTTGCCCACAGCCTTACCCTCAACGGTCTGCTGTGTGATGGAGGTGGCGATAGACTCCACACCCTCGGCAAACGACTCGCCCGTATACTGCATACGTCCGTTAGGCGAGGTGAAGCCACAGCCCCACGTAGGGCCCTCGGCGATGGTACGCTTGCGTTGTGCTCGCTCCTTCAACACGTAGAGCAGTGCCGTGAGCAGGATGAGCATAAGTGCCACTAACGAGATGTGGAAGAGTGCCGGAGTGATATATCCCGCCAGAACAGGCTCGGCAGAGGGCATAAACTGCAGTGCCACACGCTCGATGACTACAACACTATACTGAGGCAGGATGCCTATGCAGAGGATAGCTATCACGGGGATAGCCATAGCCACGATGCGGGTGTTGTCGACCTCGCGGCTCTCAGCCACGTGGTGGTGGCGAGGAGTGCCCAAGAAGACTGTGCTATAGAGCTTCGAGAATGCCAGCACGACAAAGCCTCCGATGAGCGACAAGCCGATGAGTCCCGCCGCAGCAGGCAACACGTTAACACCCCATCTGACACTGTCGAACATACCGAGATATATCAGGAACTCGCCCACAAAGCCATTCAGAGGCGGCATAGCACATATAGCGACCGTAGCCACAAGGAACAGCACCGCCGTCATAGGCATATGTTTTGCCACGCCACCCAGCTTATCGAGGTGGGTGGTGTGAGTCTGGGAGTAGATGTTACCCGCACCGAAGAAGAGCAGCGACTTGAAGAGTGAATGGTTCACCAGGTGGAGCAGCGTACCGCAGAGCGACACCGTAGCGAGCAGCGTAGCACCCTCAGCCTTGCTCAGAGTAGCGATACCCAAGCCGATGAAGATGATACCGACATTCTCCATACTCGAGTATGCCAGCAGACGCTTCATATCGTTCTGCGTAGTGGCGAGGATGATACCCCACAAGCCTGTAACCACGCCCACAGCGAGGATTATCATACCTATGATGTAGAGATCCTGAGCCTCAGCCATATGCCACAGGATACGCATAACGCCGTAGACACCCGTCTTAATCATCACGCCCGACATAATAGCCGAGACGTGCGACGGAGCTGCAGGGTGTGCCTCGGGCAGCCACACGTGCAGAGGGAACATACCCGCCTTCATACCGAAGCCAAGCAGGAACAGGACAAACAACACTATGGTCTTGGAGCTCGAAGCACAGAGCGACACCGCCTCAAACGAAGCCTCGCCCGTAAGCGAGAATGTCGTAGCGAAGGCTGCCACCAGCAGGATGAAGCCTACGTGCATCATAACGAGGTAGGTCAGAGCGGCACGCAGCACCTCGGCACGTTGTGCATCGAACAGAATAAGCACAAACGAGGCTATGGTCATCAGCTCCCACGCCAGAAGGAATGAGAAGCCGCCACTCGAGATGACAACGCCCATCATAGCCGCCACCAGCAGCACCAATGCGAGGTAGTGCAGCGAGATGTGAGCCGACGACTTCTTATCGAGGTAGTGGCTCAGGTAGCCCTTCGAGTAGATGACCGTAGCGATGCCCGCCACAGCTATGATAACCAAAAAGAGTGCCGACAGAGCATCCACGGAGAGCCTCTCGACACCAAACACAGGGCTGGCTATAGACCACTGCACATCGGGCAGCAGTCCTGCAAGCACTCCAACCGCAGGGACAAGAGCCGCCACCGCTAAAGCCACGATAACTCCTGTTGCCACCCAAACCTTAGCTCGCACGGGCGTTGCAAAGAGCAACAAAGCCACAAGAGCAATAGCCAATGGTAGTAATGCGTAGAACATTTACAACTTATTTTTTGTTATTGTTTTTTCTCGTTGAGCCTCGACCGCCTATCGGCTGTTCTCGGTAGCCACCATCACCGTAGCCACCACAGCAGCGGTCTCGGTACGCAGACGCTGCGTGCCAAGGGTGATAGGCTCGAAGCCGTTTTCGAGTGCAAATTTAATCTCTTCGGGCGAAAAATCTCCTTCGGGACCAATCAAAATTAAAATATTTTCATTTTTTTTAATAATTGAGGGCAGGTAGGCTCTCTCGCGGCACTGCTCATCTATAGTGCGGTCGCAGTGGGCGATGAACTTCTGCCCCTCGAAAGGCATCTGCAACACTCGCTTGAGAGGTGTGAGCTCATCCAATGCAGGGTGGTATGCCTTGAGCGACTGCTTGACAGCCGAGGTGATGACACGCAGCTCGCGGTCGTATTTGATGATGCGTCGCTCGCTATGGTCGCACTCCACAGGGATGAAACGGCTGACACCCACCTCGGTAGCCTTCTCCAAGAACCACTCGAAGCGTTCGATATTCTTCGTCGGAGCCACAGCCATAGTAAGCTCATAGGGCATACGCTCAAACTCCGCCTCGGTATGCTCGACGGCTATCGTGCAGCGGCGGGCGTTGTCATCTATGATGCGGCAGGTGTGGAGGTTACCTGCTCCATCGGTGACGTGAATGGTGTCGCCTGAGTGCAGACGCAGCACCTTGATGCAGTGTTTTGACTCCTCCTCCGAGAGCGTATATGGCTCCAATGTGATATCGGGTGCGTAAAATAGTTGCATAACTTTAAGTTAAATATTACCTTTGCAAAGGTATCAATTATAAATTTAGTAATGAAGCACTTTGCATATTTATTCCTATCAATTTTGACTATTATGGGATTTTACTCTTGCCAGAAGAGGGTGACAACGACAGCAAACCCCTTCTTCGAAGAGCGTTGGACAACGCCCTATGGCATACCACCATTTGACCGCATAGCCAACGAGCACTTCGTGCCCGCCTTCGAGGAGGGTATGAGTCAGCACTTAGCGGAGATAGACTCGATAGTGAGCTGCGACGAGAAGCCTACGTTCGAGAACACGATACTCGCCTACGACAAGGCAGGAGCTATGTTGCAGCGTGTGTCGAGCGTATTCAGTATGCTCAACTCAGCCGAAACAAACCCCGAGATGCAAGCCATATCGGAGCAGATGATGCCTCGTCTGGCGGCTCACAACGATGCCATACAGATGAACGATGCCCTCTTCGCGAGGATCGATGCGGTATACAACGCACGCCACTCGCTCGCCCTCTCGGCAGAGCAGCTGCGTCTGGTGGAGAAGATACACACCCGCTTCGTGCGTTCGGGAGCACTGCTCAGCGAGGAGCTCAAGGCAGAGCTCAAGGCGATAAACAGCGAGCTGTCGCTGCTGCAGGTACGATTTGGCAACAACCTCCTGGCGGAGACCACATCGTACAAGATGGTGCTCACATCGGCACAGCTGGGCGGTCTGCCCTCAACGGTGCGTGAGG
>JAEIGA010020511.1_pt1 | contig 10080 bp, 3 predicted proteins | sample 9270691 | NCBI WGS metagenome assembly JAEIGA01 (sample SAMN17057246, study PRJNA624740) | gut metagenome | biome: biome; isolation source: fecal sample | host: Bos grunniens | place: China: Xizang | collected 2019
AAAGGCAATAAAGAACGCATGATTTTTCTCAACGATGCCTGCAAACAGGCGCTGGAAGACTGGCTGGTGGAGCGTTCCGGTATGGGGTTGATCGACAAAAATGCCCTGTTTGTCACCCGGCAGAACCATAAACGCATTACCACTGCTGCCGTACAGCCCATAGGAACACTGACTTTCACAGAATAAGTTCCATCTTTACGTATCCAATCTACTGTCACTTTTCCATATAACGTATGTGTAACAGATGAAACCGAAGTCAAATTGCCTACCGGTTGAGGATCAATGATGAAATGCTTCATACCCGGATACTTGTCCGACATTTGGATACCTGCCAATGAACGGAAAAACCATTCATCTATTTGCCCCATCATGAAATGATTCCAGGAAGATCCTTGACGTGGGTCCCATTGCTCTGTCAATGTAGTGGCACCGAATTTCAATTGGAAACCATATCCCGGCGCTTCTTCATGATTATGCATGATGTACATCAGTTCATTCAATCCATTACGTGCTAAAGTCTGGAACAGGTAACGGTTTCCTACATCCCCTGTAGTCAGACGATTACCATGTTTATTTATATCGGCAACCAAATTCTCAAGCACTTTGCTACGGTCTTTCTGAGGTACCATATTTAAAAATAAGGGAAGTGCATTACTGCATTGGCTTCCGGTGCCGTACTGATGATTTTCGGCATCATAGAATGCCTGATGAAAAGCCTGATTGATACGTTCGGCCAATTCCGTATAATGCGCAGTGTCGTAAGCATTACCCACCATACGGGCAGCTTTCTTCATATAGTCCACAATCAAGTAATAATGCGCTGTAGCAACCAAAGGTACCGGTGTATTGCGTGAGAATCCGGCGCGAAAATCGCCATAATCATACCAGTCTCCCAATCCGAAGGAAAGGATATGACGATCGGCACGAGTCGCCAAATAATCGGCATAACGACGCATATTTCCGTAGTACTTGCGAATCAAAGAATCATCGCCCGTCCATTCATAATACATGAAAGGAAGCACGACCAAAGTACATCCCCATTCAGGAGATTCGGCGAAAGGTTCCATCCCCGGACCTTGGAAAAGCACGTATTCCGGTGCCGTAGTAGGTACAGCCCCATTGGCATGCTGGGCATCAGCTATATTCTGCATGGTTTGAGGGATAAAACCTGTCAAATCATAATTGTACAACAAACCGGGACCGTTCAAATGATCCTGTTCCAGCCAACCTAATTTTTCACGGTGAGGACAATCAGTAAACACGCCCTGCATATTGCTCCGCACCGCCTTCTCTATCAATCGATGAGCCGCATTGAAGATAGGGTTGGAAGATTCAAAAGAAGAAACTTTCGGAGCCGAATTATAGATGAAACAGGATTCTATCTTCTGAATAACCGGCAACCGACGAGGATTCTTCTGCCCTTTCATGACTGCTCCCTCCACTTGGATATAACGGAATCCATAGTAAGAGAAACGAGGATGCCAAGTCTCTACCCCTTCCCCTTTCAAGGTATATTCATAATAATGCTGGCGACCGGTTTGCCGCTGGTTGCAAGCACCTTCTTCCGTAAGTGATTCGGCCACCAATAAAGTGATTTTCTGTCCTTTCTTTCCCTTGACGGTTATTTCGGGGAAACCTGCCAAATTCTGCCCCATATCAAGTACCAAAGCCGAAGCGTCTACAGTCCGTTTGGTCGATTTACATGCACCTGCTATCTGTTCTTCCGTCAGTTTAGTTACGGTTTTCGGTGCATAACGTTCCATAATCTTCACTGGCGAAGCCAATTGCGGACGCAGCGTTCCTTTGGGAGACTCCTGCACAACAACCGGATGCCATGCGTTTCCATCAAAACCGGCCATATTCCAGCCTTTCTGTTCCAAACGGGCATCGTAGTTTTCGCCACCATAGATACAGTTGAAAGTTACAGGACTGAAATCGTATTTCCAAGTATCATCGGTAACAATCGTTTCGTGTGTTCCGTCTTCGTAATGAATATCCATGCACAAACGCAAGGTAGGTGCTCCAAAGCTGACAAGCAATTTGCGATAACGTCCGCCCTGTACATTATAGAAACCGTTACCCAACATAACACCTATGGCATTGCCGCCTTGCTTTACATACGAAGTCACATCATAAGTATTATACCATACCGTTTTTTCGAAATCAGCATTCAACGGAGCCAACTCACTGTCGCCCACTTTTCTGCCGTTCATGGAAAATTCATACAAGCCCAATCCACAGACGTTTGCGATAGCCTTTATAATCTTCTTTTCCACTACAAATTCCTTACGGAGAATGATACTTTTCTTTGCCAATGAATCAACATTCGCCCAAGCCTCCTTTACTTCCTGCTTCTTCAATTCTGCGCCCGTATATATACGTCCTTCAGGAAGACGGGCATTGTCCTTGGTTATGGCACCTATCCAACAGCTTTCCTTGAAAGCCTTTTCTGTGTCCGTAATGATGAATTCCGAATGACCGCTCCAAGCCGATGGCATATCAGTTTCATCCCATACACGTACTTTCCATGTATAATGTCCCTTATCCAGTGAAGTAGGTACAAACTGACTTTGTGCAGACAGCACCTTACCGGTCTGCCAAACGACATCTCCAGTCAAAGCGTCCTTCACTTCGATTTCGTATGCAGTCTGAGAGGTACCGTTTTCGGGCGAAGTCATCTGCCATCCCAAACGGGGCGACACTTCCGTCACCACGAAACCATCCTTCAGTTCACTTGTCTGTTTAATAACAGTAATGTCTTTTGCCTGTACTGAGACAGACAAAAGACACCATACTGAAACTATAAAAAGTTTAAATTTCATGCTACATAACTGATATTACAATACATCTTCACAAACCACTTTCTGGAGTGTCGGAGCATGTCCTACCTTCTTGCCGTCCACCAAGATATGCAAACCCTTGCCCATTCGGTAACGGTCGCCGTTCTTATCCCAGACAATCGTTACATAATGTCCGTGATACAGGATATTGTCCAGACAGAACCAATCCCACTTATCTTCAGGAACCAACGGATTCACTTCCACGGTATTGTCCATTCGGGGACGCAAACCAATCAAACCGGTAATGAGCAAATCATTGAATGTAGAGTGATTGTAATAACGCGCACGTTCCTGGTCACCCTTCAACCAGTAACCGGTCACTTCATCCAAATATTCACCGATATACGGACGTCCGCGATGATGCTGTGATTCTACATACAACTCCATCTGGCGGAAATAAATGCTGTCGGTCAACGTAGTTTGCGGATAGTTGTTTATAAAGTTGGCCATAGCTGTCAAAGTCTGTGCCGAAGCAAAAGGCCAGATGGCACCGTCCCACTCGCACTTACCTACTCCATGAGTACGGAATTCAGGGTGACGGCGTTCGGCTGTTGTCAAGCCATAAGGTGCAGAGAATCCCTTCACGTCAGTAATCTGTTCCCATGCCACTTCATACTTGGCATCTGCATCAGGTAAATTAAAGTACCAAGGAATGTAACCGATGGCTTCACGCGCCTTGGCTGTGGTATCGCCACGAACCGTTTCGAAGAAACCACGTTCCTTGTCCCACAAACGGCTTTGTACCAAAGCCTTGATTGTATCGGCCTTCATACCATACTTCATAGCCATACCTTCATCACCGGTCATCATACCCAAGGTAGACAAAGCCTTGGCATTACCATACATATAACTATTGATGGTAGGACGTGCATATTGCTTGCGACGACCCCCACTGATGGATTCTTCCATACCATCCTGTACATCGCCCTGCCAGTAAAGTCCGTTCTTCAACAGATGGCTTTCTTCCCAACGGATGTATTCCTGTTCCAAATCATCCTTCAAATCCAACAGATATTCCTTGTCGCCGTTCACCATATATCGGTTCAATACAGCATCGGGATTCCAAGAACTGAATTTCATCATCCGGCTCATAGGCTTGCCTTCATTGCCACGGTACCAGGTATGAATTATTTGGTCCAGATATTTCTGGTCGTGCAACCAACGGCTTTCATAAATATGATGACCGATGGCACAAGCTATCAAGTTATACTTGTCGGCATACGATCGGTTTACCAAAAACTCAGTCATACCGTAACCTACAGGAGTTTCCTTGATATGCTTGCGGAGTGTCCACCAGCGATAGTAGAACATTTCCTCGAAATTCTGTTGCGGACATTCAAACAAAGGTATGTTTTCCTTCATCCATGCAGCCGATTGTGCATTCGGAATGGCTTGTACAATGTTTTCATCTTCCATGCCATTGAAATAGTCTACATAATGCTTGAAATCATCGAACTTCAACACCGCTGCAGTAGCATCCACATCGGTCGAAGAAGTCTTGAAATTGGCTATGCGATAAGTACATTCAGGTTCCTGTTCGCCGGCACGGTCCAAAGTACCATACCAGTCGGCAGGCGTATCGATGGTCGGATAAGTACGTTGTCCGCCAGTACGGAACATCACACGTTCAATGGCACTTACCGGAGCAAAGAACATACGCTGTCCGCATTTCTTTCCATCTACAAATATCTGGATCAAACGATTGGCTACCGAAAGTACAGCTTCCACATGATAAGTCTTGCCTGCTTCGTAATTAATGTTGCCTCCATAACGGGCACCACCCTTGGTACGCATCTGCCCTTCAGCTGTCAGTTCGATACGCGAACATGCGATACCATTTTCATCCAGGAATTCAATTTGGAACAAGCCTTTATCATTCTGTCCGGCCATCAAGTCGAACGAAACCTTCAATTCCTTGCTGGCAGGAATCTTACGTTCGATACGGGCATAGTCAAACAGGTCCTTATCCTTCATCACCAGCCACTTGCCATCGAGCGATACGGGTGCCCATTGCAAGGAATAGATATTCCATTGTGTCAGTTCACTGATATTCTTATAACTTGCAAAATTATCATCGGCATGAGCGGTAGCCTGTGTCTGTACCGGTACCGGAATACGTGCTACCCACATATCTTCCTTATTCATGCTGTAAGTTACCCACATATCACCGTCGGGAGGAGTACCGTTGCCTTCCTGAATACCTCTTACATATTGCGGACCGAACGATTTATAGTTACCGCCATAACGCATCGGAGTAATTTCGCCATGAACCAAATTCAAGGTTGTATATTCCAAACCATCCTTACTCAAAGAAATGGCAAGCGGCCAACGGAATTCCGAAGGATTGTAAACGGTGGCATAAGTACCGTCACTCAACCGTTGTCCCCAAATCTTGGCATTGCTGTTCACAAATCCCTTGGCTCGTTCAACAGGTTGTTCCCAAGTTCTGCCACCATCTGCGCTGATGGAAGTCAAAGCATGTTTCCAAAGGCTTACAATACGTCCGTCAGGAAGTGTATAGTCGTTATAGGCTTTATACTCCTTGTGCAACGGAATAAGCGGATCGTTGCGGTCGGCTTCTTCCACCCATTGCATCATGTAACGGGGATTATCCAAGATTTCCTGACAAGCCTTCTTGAAACCTTTGTCCTTGCTACGTGTAAAGTATGGATAATCGGTATTCTTTTCATTGAAATCATGATTGTAATAAATGAAGTAGATAGGACCGAAAGAACCATCCTTGTATATTTCACGTACTACACGACCGATACCGTTACCGTCGTTCGGGTCATCCTTTCTGTCGAGTGCAATGCCATAGTTACCCATCGCAATCAAACGGTTATCTTTTGACACATAGAATCCTACACGTTGGTGCATAATGGCATCAAGGTCCTTAGCATGGTCGGTACGGCCCTCCTTGGTAAATCCATCGGGTACCCGATAGATGGGGAAAAGAGTCTCGGGAGCAGTCCAATGATAGCCGTCTTCCGAAGTCATCAGGAAGGTTTGTGAGGGCGGCACATGTTCATCCGAAGGGTCGGACAGATAATGCATATAGAAACGTCCGTTCCAATATGCCATCATGGACTGATGATTGTACGTCCATCCGTTTCCGTTTTCGGGAGCCGGATTCTCACGGTTCGCACGCATCACCTGTATGTTATGCACTCCCACTACCGGAGAAAGTTGTCCGTCGTGATAAGTAGGGTTGGACAACTCCGTACCCGTATAATGGATACGGTCTTGTGCTGTAGCCGACAAAGCCAGCGTACAAGCAGCAGCCAAAGTATAAAAGTATCTGGTTCTCATAAATTTATTATTATAATTAAAATTAAGACGGAGTAAAGATACTTTTGTACTCTACCCTGCCCTTAAAAAGAGAAAAAAAGGACGTTTTCACCCACCTAAAGAGAACAATTCCTTTTATATTATCGTTTACCTTTGCAAAGGAACAATCATCAAAAACTATACCTATGGCACTAAACATACATACCATCCGGAACAATGCGGAAAAAATTGTCAGCTCCATGAAAAGAGGATATCAATATTCAATGAATAAGTTGGAAGAAATAACCCGCATCAGCGGCACTCAGTTATGCCTGGCTCTTCTCGTACTGATAAAAGAGCATAAAGTGGAGCAATACCTGATTGATGATGGGGTAAGGTATGCGCTGTGTTGATTTAGAGAAATGAGAAAATGCCAAATCTTTTGCAACTTCCCTAGGTTTGCACTAACTTTGCGGCTGTATTAAGAAGTTTGGAAAACAACCATGATATATCCGCAAAATTTTGAGCAGAAAATCGGATTCGACCAGATCCGTCACTTATTGAAGGACAAATGCCTCAGTACACTCGGACAGGAACGTGTGGAAGAGATGGCTTTCTCGGAAACTTACGAAGAAATTAACCGGCGGTTGGAAGAAATAACGGAGTTTGTCCGCATCATTCAGGAGGAGGACGAATTTCCCGACCAATATTTCTTCGATGTACGTCCGTCATTGAAGCGTATCCGTGTGGAAGGCATGTATCTGGAAGAACAGGAACTGTTTGATTTGCGCCGTTCTTTGGAAACCATCCGCGACATTGTACGCTTCCTGCAACGGAACGATGCCGATGATGAAGAAGGAGCCGCAGAATCGGCCCCCTATCCTACTTTGAAGGCATTGGCGGGAGATATTATGGTATTTCCCCAACTCATCAGCCGCATCAACAACATCCTCGACAAGTTCGGAAAGATCAGGGACAATGCCTCTTCCGAACTGCTCCGTATCCGCAGAGAACTGGCATCGACCACGGGAAGCATCTCGCGTAGCCTTCATGCCATCCTTCGAAGCGCCCAAGCCGAAGGATACGTAGACAAGGATGTAACTCCCACCATGCGCGACGGACGTTTGGTTATCCCCGTCGCTCCGGGACTGAAACGAAAAATCAAGGGTATCGTACACGATGAGTCGGCAACCGGAAAGACGGTGTTCATCGAACCGGCCGAAGTTGTGGAGGCCAACAACCGCATCCGCGAACTGGAAGGGGAAGAACGCCGGGAAATTATCCGCATTCTCATGGAGTTTTCCGGAACCGTGCGTCCGCAAGTACCTGCCATCCTCCAATCGTATGAGTTTCTGGCGGAGATAGACTTCATCCGTGCCAAGGCTCATTTTGCCATCCAGATAAAGGCAATCAAGCCGGCTTTGGAAAAGACCCAGGTACTCGATTGGACCACCGCCATCCACCCGTTGCTACAGCTTTCGTTGGCCAAACACGGCAAAAAGGTGGTTCCGCTCGACATCGAGCTTAACGAAGGCCAACGCATCCTCATCATTTCGGGTCCCAATGCCGGTGGTAAGTCTGTATGCCTCAAGACTGTAGGTTTGCTCCAATACATGCTCCAATGCGGCATGCTCGTACCCATGCACGAACGGAGCCATGCCGGTATCTTCAGCAGCATATTCATTGACATAGGCGATGAACAGAGTATCGAGGACGACCTCAGTACCTACTCTTCTCACCTGACCAATATGAAAATCATGATGAAGAGCTGCAACGAACGGAGCCTCATCCTGATCGATGAATTTGGTGGAGGTACGGAACCACAGATTGGAGGTGCCATTGCCGAAGCCGTATTGAAGCGCTTCAATGAAAAGCGTACATTCGGTATCATCACCACCCACTACCAGAACTTGAAGCACTTTGCCGAAGACCACGAAGGAGTGGTAAACGGAGCCATGCTCTACGACCGTCACCTGATGCAGGCCCTCTTCCAATTACAGATAGGCAACCCGGGAAGCTCGTTTGCCGTAGAGATTGCCCGTAAGATAGGATTGCCCGAAGAAGTGATAGCCGATGCATCCGAAATAGTAGGCAGCGAATACATCAATGCCGACAAATATTTGCAGGACATTGTGCGCGACAAGCGCTATTGGGAAACCAAGCGCCAGAACATCCGTAAGCGCGAAAAGCAGATGGAAGAAACCATCGCCAAGTACGAAAAGGAAATTCAGGAACTGGAAAAAAGCCGCAAGGAAATTCTGAAGAAGGCCAAGTCGGATGCCGAACAACTCATTCAGGAAAGTAATGCGGTTATCGAAAATACCATCCGTACCATCAAGGAAGCACAGGCCGACAAGGAACGCACCCGCCTGGCACGTCAGGAACTGACCGATTTCAAGGAACAGATAGACGATCTCGGCAAGCAGAGCGAAGAAGACAAGATAGCCCGTAAAATGGAACGCCTGCGCGAAAAGCAGGAACGGAAAAAGGACAAGAAGAACAAGAAAGGAACCGAAACCGGCATCTCCACTCCTACCGTTCCCAAAGTAAAGCCCATCGAAGTGGGTAGTACGGTAAAGATCAAAGGACAGACAGGTGTGGGCGAAGTGCTCAGCATCAGTGGAAAGAATGCGATGGTGATGTTCGGCATGATAAAGACCAACGTCAAGCTCGACCGCCTGGAACGTACCGATGCACCGGTGCAGAAAACCATCGCCAAGAGTACATTCGTAAGCAGCGAGACTCAGGACCGGGTATACGAAAAGAAGCTCAACTTCAAGCAAGACATCGATGTGCGTGGCATGAGAGGCGACGAAGCCATACAGGCTGTTACCTATTTTGTAGACGATGCCATCCTGTTAGGCATCAGCCGGGTACGCATCCTTCACGGAACAGGAAACGGTATCCTCCGCACCCTTATCCGCCAATATCTGGCCGAAGTGCCGGGAGTGGCGCATTACCAGGACGAACATGTACAGTTCGGTGGTGCAGGCATCACCGTAGTCGATTTGGATTAATCATTCTATCATATATGAAAACATTAAAGGAACTATACCGCATCGGAATCGGCCCCTCGAGCAGCCATACCATGGGACCGCGCAAGGCCGCCGAAATATTCTTGGCCAAGCATCCCGAAGCCAAGGCTTTCGAAGTAACCCTCTACGGTAGTCTGGCCGCCACGGGTAAGGGACACATGACCGATGTAGCCATCATCGATACCCTCCAGCCTCATGCTCCGGTGGAGCTGATATGGACACCCGCCATCTTCCTGCCCTACCATCCCAACGGCATGGTCTTCAAATCGAAGGATGAGAACGGAAAGATAACCGACGAATGGACGGTATACAGTGTAGGTGGAGGTGCTTTGGAAGAAGAAGGTGTACCTGCCGCCGCTTCCCAACACATCTACGCCATGAATACCATGACAGAAATCCTGAACTGGTGCGAACGTACCGGGAAAAGCTACTGGGAATATGTGCAGGAATGCGAGGAAAGCGACATCTGGGATTATCTGTCGGAAGTATGGAAAACCATGCGCGAATCTGTAGAACGGGGATTGGAAGAAGAAGGCGTATTGCCCGGTCCTCTGAATCTACGGAGAAAAGCCGCCACTTATTATATCAAGGCCAAAGGCTATAAGGACAACCTACGTTCACGTGGCCTGGTCTTCTCGTATGCCCTTGCGGTAAGCGAAGAAAATGCCTCGGGCGGTAAGATTGTCACCGCTCCTACCTGCGGATCGTGCGGTGTAGTGCCCGCCGTGCTCTATCACTTGCAGAAGAGCCGCGACTTCAGCGAAATGCGTATGCTCCGTGCCTTGGCTACTGCCGGTTTGATTGGCAACATTGTAAAGCACAACGCCACCATCTCCGGTGCCGAAGGCGGATGTCAGGCCGAAGTTGGCGTAGCCTGCTCCATGGCCGCGGCTGCCGCCAGCCAATTGTTTGGAGGAAGTCCCGCCCAAATAGAATAT
>JAEIGA010020512.1_pt1 | contig 10080 bp, 8 predicted proteins | sample 9270691 | NCBI WGS metagenome assembly JAEIGA01 (sample SAMN17057246, study PRJNA624740) | gut metagenome | biome: biome; isolation source: fecal sample | host: Bos grunniens | place: China: Xizang | collected 2019
ATTGGTTTTGAAATAGTATCCAATAGCGTTTCAAAGTCAGCAAGTGTACGACACTTTTTTAATGCAAGACTCATCACATACCCTTCTTGATCTTTAAGTTTTGCTGTATCAAGAGCCAAATTATATGAAGCAGTATTCATAATCGCAAATCCCACCTCGTTCATACCTAACCATGCATCGCGCAACGTAGAATCACCTCCATTATATAGAGCTACATAGGCATAATTACCATCTTTTGCTTCTACTTTTTCCACAAAATTATGTTCAGTTCCTGTATCGCGGTGCTTCCACAATAATGGACGACCTGTTTTAGATGCCTTCGCACTTACAATTGCTGAAGTGCAAGCCCAAGCGGGAACACTAACGAATAATAACAATATTAGATATATTTTTTTCATCTTTCTTATTTTTTTTACAAAGTTAAGAATAAAAACTATAATTTACTTAAAATACACTATCTTTGTGAACATCATATTATGCTAACAATACACTAATTAACAATTACAATGAATAGATTCGCTCAAATTACTGTTATAATGGCCATTATAACAATGCCGTATTTTACAACATTTGCAAAGCAAATTAGTCAAAATGATGCATTTTTAATTGCATCTAGATTTATTACAAAGACAAAAACGACAAAAGCAACAGCAAATAATATAAATCTTGCATACACTTCAAAGTCTACAATAAATTCCAATAAAAATTGCTTTTTCGTATTTAATAATGGAAATGAAGATGGTTATATCATTGTTGCCGCTGACGACTGCGTTCAATCTAGTATATTAGGATATTCTGACAGAGGTAAATTTGATAAAGATAATATGCCTTCCAATTTTCAATGGTGGCTAGAACAATACCAACGTGAAATTGATTATGCTATTAAAAATGGGCTCAGTAACACTACTACAATTCAACAATTTGCTACAAGCGTAGCACCATTATTAGGGAATATTTCATGGGATCAAGGCGACCCATACAACATTCTTTGCCCTACTCTAACAAATTCAAGTGGAAAATCAGAACGAACTGTTACTGGCTGTGTTGCTACAGCAACTGCACAGGTAATGCGTTACTACAAGTGGCCCCAAAAAGGGACTGGTTCTAATTCTTATACATGGGAAAACGGAGGCAAGACACTCTCTATGGATTTTTCCAAATCAACATACGATTGGAATAACATGGCCGAAACATATAGCAGTACCAGCACTTCTACTCAAAAAAATGCCGTAGCTAAATTAATGTATGATTGCGGAATCTCCTGTAATATGGATTATGGATTAAGTGAAACTGGAGGCAGTGGAGCCTCTGCTTTTGATCAAGTTGCTGGTCTATATAATTATTTCGGATATGACCAAGGGATGGAACACCTCACTCGTGATTACTACAAACTTGCCGACTGGAATGCAACTATCATTAATGAAATAAACAATAAACGTCCTATTTTATATCGAGGGATTGGATCTGGAGGTGGTCATGCATTTATTATTGATGGCTATAATAAAGACGGATACTTTCACTTCAATTGGGGCTGGGGAGGAAATTCTAATGGATATTTCGTTACTACAGCATTAAATCCCGGGGAACTTGGCATTGGAGGTGGTGCTGGAGGCTACAACTATAATCAAGGCATGAGTATTGGTGTTCAACCTGCACAAGAATCATCATCACCAAGTTTTGAAATCACAAGCGATGGTATCACTATTAGTGAAGATGTGACTAATGGTTACATAGTCACAGCAAATCGCATTATAAACTACAACTGGAGTGTCGCGTCATTTAGTGTTGCATTCCAATTTGAGTCATTAAGTAATGGAACAACACAACGCATTCAATTTCTCTCAAATAAAACACTTAATTCATTATACTATTACAACACGATAAGCTATGCAGCAAACACATTCGCTTCATATTTAAACGATGGAGAATACAAGGTGAGTCTCGCTATTAAACCATCAACTACTTCAATATGGGAGGCAATACCAACCCTTCTTGGCACTGCAGAATATGTGTATATGACTGTATCAGGGGGCAAGGCAACTAAAGTAAAATACGATCCTACTTCTGTTCCCGATCTACTTCCTGCTGGGTTTGAGTTAAACGACAAACTATATGTAAATCGTGTTGCCTCACTTAAAGCTAAAGTTAAGAATAATGGAGCTGAATATCTTGGTGATATGATATTAGTATTTGCCGACAATACCGGAAAAATACTTGCATTAAGTGGCACTGTAATGACTAATATACAAGCTGGAGAAACTAAAGATATCCCATTTGAATACACAATGATTTCTCTTGCCGATGGTGTTTCTATTACTGCAGAAACTCCATGTTATATATATCTATTTGGCGATGCGAGTGAAAATTCAGCATTCCAGATTGGACAAATTGGAACCGCGACATTATACCCAGTTGGCACTGGCTCTCCTGCATTAGCATTCACAAAAGCGCCAAAAGTAAATTCGTCAACCGAAGACAATTTATCATTTACACTTAATCTTATTAACAATGGTGCAATATTCAAAGATGCCATAACCTTCCACACATGGGACGAAGATATTGATTACGAATATTGTGGAGGAATTTCCGAATTTGCGATGCTTGAAAATAAAGAGAATAAAGAATTAACTTTCTCATTTCCTTATAATGGAATTGTGGGGCATAAATATTTAGTAAATATATATGCAAATAATTCTATTATAAAAGGTAATACAGATAATATAAACTACGTTTGTTCTTTCGTTCTTGGCGAAACTACAGGGATTGAAGGCATCAAAACAAAATATGAAATGACCATTTCAAATAACAATAATGTCCTTAATATTTCGACCGATCAACTAATTAAAAACATTTCAATATATAACTCAAATGGAGTTGTCGTTGCAAACAATAAATATAGTGGAACATTAAACAATGAAACTATTTCTATAGAATCACTACCAGCTGGGATTTATATTATACAGGTCGAAACCAATAATGGCATTAAAACATCAAAAATAGTAATTTAGTAATTAGACCAAAAATAACCTTATAGGGAACTGCAAAATGTGGTTCCCTTTCTTTTTTATCAAAGTATTTAGCCAATAGACTTGATAAAAAAATACAAATTTTATAACTTTACGTTTTAATTCTATAGAATATGAGCAGTAACGATAATTACATATTTGAATTACCTATTAAGGTGCGTGATTATGAAGTAGACTCTGAGGGCATTGTAAATAATGCTAACTACCTTCATTATCTTGAACATACTCGACACGAGTTCTGTCATCAAGCAGGCTTCTCATTTCGTGAGATGCATTCTCAAGGAATAGATCCAGTGCTTCGTAAAGTTGAAATTGAATACCTAACTCCTCTTGGACTTGGCGAAGAAATGATTAGCAAATTAAACTTAGAAAGACAAGGTGCACGATTCATATTTCAACAAGACATTTACAAACCAGATGGCACTCCAGTTGTTAAAGCAAGTGTTATATGTGTATGCATTGAAAATGGGAAATTAAGTCGTGGAGATGTTCTTGCTCAAAGATTTGAAAAATACCTCAATCAATGAATTATAACGAATTGATATATCGTATAGCTTTTTCTCTCATTAGAGGTAATACTCGCGTTATTGCCAACGAACTTTTGTCAAGAATTGGTTCGGAAGAGGAATTTTTCAATGCTCCATCTCGAGTGTTGGAAATGTTAATTGGAAAGAAAGTCAAATATACCGATGACTCCTATCGACACCAATTAATCGAAAGAGCAAAGCAAGAGTTAGAATTCGTAACAAAAAACAACATCAAGCCCATCTATTTCAAAGATGAGGATTATCCTCAACGTTTAACCGAATGTGACGATGCTCCATTAATGCTCTATACTCTAGGAGATTGCAATCTAAATTCAGCGCATATCATTAGCGTTGTCGGCACTCGCCATGCTACTCACTATGGTGTGGATATGACCGAGCGAATTATTGAAGAGTTATCTCAACGCCTCGATAATTTAATCATTGTCAGCGGATTGGCTTATGGCATTGACATTGCAGCACATCGAGTAGCTCTTAAAAACAATATTCCCACCATAGGTGTTCTTGCTCATGGATTAAATACTATTTATCCCGCTGCACACAGAAATATAGCTGCCGATATGGTAAAGAATAATGGTATGCTAATTACCGATTATACCTCTACCGACACTATTCATCGTGGTAATTTTTTAGCTCGCAATCGCATCGTTGCAGGACTATGTGATTGTATTTTAATTGCTGAATCAGCAATTAAAGGTGGAGCAATTGTGACAGCAAGTATAGCCGATGGTTATCATCGAGATGTATTAGCATTACCTGGACGCGCAAATGACCCATATAGCCATGGATGTAATCATCTCATTGCTACGGGACGAGCAGCACTAATTACATCGGCTCAAGATATAATTGACAACATGAGGTGGACTGCAAAACCACAAGAGGGAACTCAAACTCAATTGTTTTCAGACCTTTCCGAAGATGAACAATTGATTATGTCGTTTATCGAAGAGAATCCATTATCATCGGCCAACGAGATTTCAGTTGGCACAAATATTACATTCTCAAAGTTATCATCAACATTGATTGATATGGAATTTAGAGGACTCCTCGTCAATTATCCAGGCGGTAGATATGATATCTCATAACATTTTTCAGAATAATTAATCACTAAACATATACTATTATGACAAACAAAATTATTTCAGATTCAGAAATGATAATAAATCCCGACGGATCTATTTTTCACTTACACATACACCCCGATCAACTTTGCGATAACATCATTCTATGTGGCGACCCAAGTAGAGTCGACATGATTGCATCGTTTTTTGACACAAAAACATTTGAAGTTAGTTCTCGCGAATTTCATACTATAGGTGGCACCTATAAAGGGAAAGAGATTATGGCCCTAAGCCATGGTATTGGGCCAGACAACATTGACATCGTAGTCAACGAACTTGATGCATTGGCCAATATTGACTTCAAGACACGACAAGTTAAAGAAAATCATCGCACACTTACAATGATAAGAATTGGCACATCTGGTGCACTTCAACCCGAACTAAAAATTGGCACACCTGTCATTGCCGAAAAAGCGATTGGATTTGATGGCGTTCTTAACTTTTATGCTGGCAGAAACGATGTTGCTGATATAGAATTTGAAAAAGCGTTATGTAAAGCGGTTAATTGGCACCCACAATGGGCAAAACCTTATGTTGTAGACGCCGATGAAGAATTAGTGGCACGCATAGGAAAAGATGATATGGTTAGAGGGAATACAATATCAGCAGTAGGTTTTTATGGGCCACAAGGACGTGAATTAAGATTGCCACTTGCTCACCCTGAATTAAATAGCAAAATTGAAAAATTTGAATTTAATGGTCGTAAAATCACTAATTATGAAATGGAGAGTGCACCATTACAAGGATTTGCAAAACTATTAGGACACAAAGCAATGACTGTGTGTGCAATTATTGCCAATCGAATGAATCACAATGCAACTCCCAACTACAAAACGGCTATTAATGACTTAATCTCAACAGTCCTTGACCGAATATAATAGAAATTCAGCATATAACCTCCTAATATAGGGAATATATGGAGAATTTGCAGTAACTTTGCAACATGGATTTTTTATTACAAGCAACAACTAAAGATAGTAATGCCCGTGCAGGAATAATCACTACCGACCACGGCCAGATTGAAACACCTATTTTTATGCCTGTGGGCACCCTCGGCGCTATTAAGGCTGTACACATGCATGAGATGAAAGAAGATGTCAAGGCACAAATAATTCTTGGCAACACTTATCATCTTTATCTACGCCCAGGCATAGAAATATTAGAACAAGCTGGTGGATTACATAAATTCAACGGATGGGATCGTCCTATACTTACCGATAGTGGAGGTTTTCAAGTATTCTCGCTTTCATCAAATCGCAAATTAAAAGAGGAAGGTGCTTATTTTCGCAGTCATATAGATGGTTCTAAACACCTATTCACACCTGAAAATATTGTTGATATACAACGCTCAATCGGTGCTGATATAATGATGCAATTGGACGAGTGCCCTCCAGGAACTGCAGATTATGACTATGCTAAAAAATCACTTGGCCTTACTACTCGTTGGTTGATGCGTGGATGGAAACATTATAAAGAAACCGAAGGTAAATATGGATACAGTCAAGCATATTTCCCAATCGTACAAGGTTGTACTTATCCTGAACTTCGCCGACAATCGGCGTTAACCGTAGCCGAATTAGGAGCAGATGGTAATGCAATCGGAGGCCTTGCCGTGGGTGAGCCTGCTGAAGTAATGTATGACATGATTGAGGTTGTTAATGAAATTCTTCCAAAAGATAAACCTCGCTATTTAATGGGTGTAGGAACCCCAGCAAATATTCTTGAAGCAATTGACCGAGGAGTAGATATGATGGACTGCGTAATGCCAACTCGCAACGGACGTAACGGTATGTTATTCACAGCAAATGGCATTATGAACATGCGCAATAAAAAATGGGCTAATGATTTCAGTCCAATCCAAGAAGATGGGCCAAGCTATGTTGATCGCATGTACAGTAAGGCTTATTTACGACATTTATTTATCAGTCAAGAGATTTTAGCAATGCAAATTGCTTCAATACATAATCTTGCATTTTATTTATGGCTTGTTCAAGAAGCAAGAAAGCATATTATTGCTGGCGATTTCAAGATATGGAAAACTGATATGGTTGAACGCGTTACTCGTCGTTTATAAAATAGATGAAATATTTTAATAGATTAGATAGATATATAATCAAGAAATTTCTTGGTACGTATGTTTTTGCCATTATTCTAATTTTGGCAATTACTATTATGTTTGATATCAACGAAAAACTTGATGCGTTTCTTAAGGCTCCCCTTAATGAGACTATATTTGACTATTTCTTAAATTTTCTCCCCTATTTTGCCAACCAATTTAGCCCTCTTTTCACATTTATTGCCGTAATCTTTTTTACGTCAAAACTTGCCGACAATTCAGAAATTATCGCAATGCTCTCAGCTGGAGTAAGTTTCAAACGACTACTCCTCCCCTATATGGTTTCAGCTACTGTTATTGCTATAAGTTCGTTTGTACTAAGCGCATATATTATACCTCCAGCCAACATAGAACGTATTGAGTTTACTAACACTTACGTAAAAAACAAACGCGTTGAATATGGTAATAATATTATGCTACAGGTTGCACCTGGACAAATTGCCTATATGAGTCGATATGACAACACAACTCGTATTGGTTATAAGTTTTCGCTTGAATCTTTTGAAAATAAAAAACTTAAATCTCGACTTTCAGCGCAGACAATAAAATGGGATACTGCTTATAACTGGCAAGTAAGAGATTATGAAATACGCGATTTTAACGAAACTCGTGAGGAAATTAGAACAGGACGCGAACTTGACACTATTATACCATTCGAGCCCAAAGATTTCTTGATTGCTAAAAATGATCACGAAAAGATGACGTCACCTCAACTCAATGACTATATTAATCGCCAAAAGCAACGAGGTGTAGCAAATATAAAATCTTTTGAAATTGAAAAAGAGAAACGATATGCAATGTGTGCAGCTGCATTTATTCTAACTGTTATTGGTATGGCCCTATCCTCAAAAAAAGTAAAAGGAGGGATGGGATTAAACATCGGTATAGGACTTGTATTAAGTTTCAGTTATATCCTATTTATGACAGTAACATCTTCGTTTGCAGTTTCAGGGTTAACATCTCCAAGAGTGGCTATGTGGATACCAAATATCATTTACACAATTATAGCAATAGTTTTATATCGCAAAGCTTCAGTATAAATTTAATCATATAATTTTACACTAAATTAACTATGAAATTTTATATAGTTTCTATTTTAATAACATTCATTTCATTCTCATTTTTGACATCATGCAAGGGAAGTTCTCAAGCTGAGTCTAATTCATACGATTCAATTCTTAATGACACTGTTCTTGATGAAAATATTTTAGTTAAGAGTTCAGCTGATAGCTTATCTATCAATTGCTCTGCTGAAGAAGCAATAGAATATATGAAAATCTCAGATGATTGGGATAAATATGCCGAGGGAATATTACCTAATCTTGTTGAACAACATCTCCCCTATGCACAACGCCTCATTAATAATAATTATGATAATTTCATCATAGTTGATAAAAATACAATGATGGTAATATTGTATGATAAATTTGGTCGCCGAAAATTAAATTTCAAAATGGCTTGTGGCAGAAACTATGGACATAAACAAAAAAAGGCTGATTGTCGCACTCCTGAAGGGTATTTTTTGTGTGGTGGAAGATTTGATAGCACTGATTGGTTATATACCGACGACTATGGTTATACCTCACCTATAAAAGGGCAATTTGGACCACGCTTTATTCGCGTAACAACTCAAATTGGTATTCATGGCACAAATGCACGCTACTCAATTGGTCGCCGTTGTAGCCATGGTTGCATACGCATCCAAAATGAAGAAATCCTATACCTATACAAATTTGCTAAAAAAGGTATGCCTATTATTGTAAATCCAGGTAAAAAAGATGTTGAAACAAATCAAAAGGCACAAATCGATAAGCCGGCACTCATACTCCCTGACTCTATCATAACAAATCCCGATGAGTTTTTTGAATTCAAGAAAGCATATTTTAAAGAGAAAGCGCAAAAAGATTCAATTGAAAGAGCTGAAAGGGAGAAAGCAATACGTGACTCAATTAACGCAATACGTATAGTAGAAAGCAACATTGAATCAACAAATATCGATGTAACCAAAGCGTCCTCTACAGAATTGATTTTGATTGATGAAAATAGAGATACTACTGTAGTTAAACAGTAATCACTATACCGAGGGACACCTCAAAAGGCATATCTACCACATAATAGGATAGTTACAAAAATTAGCAATTTGGTTATTTGAAAAAAAATGACTAACTTTGCACTGGTTTTCAAAACCAGGCAGTCATAGAGATGACGCCTATCGCCGAAAATCGGCAAGAATTCGTATTGGTTTGTTTGATAAATCGAGTAGAATTCTGAGTGTAAAACTAAAACTTATAGAATGAAAAAAACAATGATTTTCATTGTGTTTTTTGTAGTTCTTTTGATTTCCGTTTCAGCTCATACCGATAAAGTTATTGATGCAAATAATGGTTATATTGCACCATCTCTAACTCTCGACTACGAGAAAGAGACGCTCTCTCTTGAGGAGTTGAAAGGGAAATATGTACTACTTTCATTCTGGTCATCAACCGATGCTATATCGCGAGTGGCTTGTAATGAGTACACATCATTTTCTAAACAAGTAAATGCAGAAGAACAATTTTGTTTCGTATCAATTAACTTTGACAAAAGCGAAGGACTTTTCAAAGAGATTGTAAAACGAGATAATCTTAATGCAAGAACACAATTTAATGTTCAAGGTGATGAAGCAAATAAAATCAAGCGAACATTTCATCTTGAAGATGGGTACAACACTCTTCTCATCGACCCTACTGGTCGAATTGTTGCGACAAACCCATCAACAACAGCATTGACTAAGATTCTAAGTCTTTAACTTGTATAAGTCTGCCGCATAAACGACAGGCTTTTTTTTTAATTTATACATACAAAAAAGGTGTGCCCCAACAGCACACCTTTAATATTGGATATATTTAGTAATTATTTCTTAATGCCATCGCGAATAAGAAGAGCATCAATTGATGGATCTTGACCACGGAATCTACGATATAGTTCGGCAGGATTTTCTGTACCGCCCATCATCAAAATATTTTTACGGAATGAATCGGCTGTTTCTTTGTCAAATATACCATTTTTCAAGAACATTGAGAAAGCATCAGCATCAAGCACTTCACTCCACTTATAACTATAGTATCCAGCAGCATATCCACCTGAGAAGATATGACTAAATTGAGGAGAAAGAGCACATCCATCAACTGGTGTAAACATTTCAACACCTTTCATCGCTTCATTTTCAAATTGAGCAGCATCTTCAATCTTTGATGTAGTAGTGTGCCATGCCATATCAAGGTAACCAAATG
>JAEIGA010020513.1_pt1 | contig 10078 bp, 9 predicted proteins | sample 9270691 | NCBI WGS metagenome assembly JAEIGA01 (sample SAMN17057246, study PRJNA624740) | gut metagenome | biome: biome; isolation source: fecal sample | host: Bos grunniens | place: China: Xizang | collected 2019
ACACTTTAAGATAAGGCCATGAAGAACAATGCACTCGTAGTCGTGGACATGCTCTACGACTTCATCGATGGAAGCCTGGCATGCCAGAACGCAGAAGAGGCTGTCGCACAGACTCTGAAATTCATTGACAAGCAGACACATGGACAGGGAGGCGAGGAGCATGAGATCCTCGATACATTCCCTATCCTCTTTGTCCGCGACCACCATCCTGCCGACCACTCCTCATTCGTCGGCTTCGGAGGAACCTGGCCAGTCCACTGCGTTGCTGGAACCCGTGGAGGAGATATCCACAAGGACCTTCTCCCGTATGCTTCGGAGGAACTTACCTTCGACAAGGGATGCGACAGGGATGCCGAACAGTACTCGGGATTTGAAGGACTGAACAGCGCAGAGCAGTCAATGGGCGAAATCCTTGAACTCATGGATACCACTGACGTCTATGTATGCGGAATAGCTACGGAATTCTGCGTAAGGAACACCTGCGAAGACCTGCTCAAGGCGGGCTTCAACGTCCACCTGCTCAAGGACTGCATCGCATATGTTGACCATGCAGGCCACGTCAAGGCATTGGAGGAAATGGCACAGGAAGGCATAAGTATTGAATAATCAAATAATTATTCGTACCTTTGCCTTCTTGTTATGAAGAATTTACTGGCAAAAATATGGGTACCTGCCCTATTGGTGGCGATGGCTGCAGTGCAGTCGTTCGGAATAGACGCAGGTAGGACTGCAAGTCTGAGAAGGCTCGCAGACTCTTTGTCATTCAGCCAGTTACATGACACAACTTCTGTCTTTGACAGCACATTCGTCACCGATACCATCGCTGACACCGTCGCCGTAAGCGACAGCAATGCAGTTCCGGTACTTACAGCCCGCGACACCATCGTCGTTCCGGATTCGCTGCAATACACCGACCCGTTCAAGTACAAGTACTACATTGCGATCAAGGATTCCTCAACAAGGAGAATTGTAAGGGACTCCCTCATGAACATCGGTGACTCCCTTGAAATCGCAAGACTTGACTCACTCTATCTCAAGGACTCTACAGACATTGCAGAGGCCGAATATGCCGCATGGTATGCTTCGCTTACAAGAAAGCAGCGCAAGAAGCACGACATCGAGAAGGCACTTCCGGGACTCATCGCAGCCGCGAACCGCAAGATGGAGATCAAGGACAGCATCAAGGCATACAAGGACAGCGTAAGGGAATCCATCCCGAGAGTCCTCGAGACATTCGCACTTCCTGACTCACTCCACTTCAGAAGAATCGTGGCATGGACCCATGAAAGGGACTTCCATGACCTCAACGACGTACGCGACGCAGCGGCCGATACATCATACAACCGTCATTTCAACGATGCCCCGTTCCTGAGGAACGACATCAACGGTTCATGGCTCGGAGTAAGTGGCTCACCTGTCCAGTATTATGATTGGTTCAAGAGAGGAGAAGAGGAGAATGCAATATTCTACACTCCTTATTCTTCATGGTCGTACGACGTTGAAAGCCTTCCACAGTACAACACCAAGACCCCGTTCACCGAACTTGCGTACTACGGAACCCTGTTCTCGAATCAGGAAAAGGAGGAGGCCAACATCCATGTACTCACCACCCAGAACATAACCCCTGCCCTCAATCTGACCCTTGAGTTCAAGAGATTCGGAGGCAACGGCATACTCAAGAGAGAGGATACAGCCAACAAGACATTCGTGGCGTCAACCAACTACCTCGGAAAGAGATACATGATGCATGCAGGATTCATCAACAACAGCATAACCCGCAGCGAGAACGGTGGTATCGTGGACGAGTCATGGATCCGAGACACGACTGTGGATGCCCGAGAGATCGACGTCTATCTCAGAGACGCGAGCAATTCGATCAAGAAGCAGACCATCTTCCTCAACCAGACCTACCGCATTCCGTTCACATTCCTTCAGAAGATAAAGAACCGCAGACAGGAGGGTGACTCGCTGGCAGTGACAGAAGCTGTCCCTGCAGAGACGGCAGATATGGCAACCGCAGAGGTAGCAGAAGTGGATACAGACATCACGACAGCATTCATCGGCCACAGCAGCGAATACTCAGTATTCCGCAAGACATACACCGACAAGATCACCGACGCAAAGGGCAAGGAGTTCTATGGAGACCGCTTCTACATCAACCCGACCACCAGCATGGACTCGCTGAGGGTAATGAGATTCGACAACAAGGTATTCATAAGGCTTCAGCCATGGAAGGACGACGCCATCGTCTCGAAACTTGATGTCGGCATCGGTGACAAGCTGGTCAACTACTTCAGCTTCAGCCCAGTGGATTATATCCAGGGCAGCAACAACGTGGTTCAGAATTCCGTGTACCTCTATGCAGGAGCTAACGGAAAGTACAGGAAGTACATGACCTGGAACGCTTCGGGAAAATACAACTTCCTGGGATATGAAATCAACGACTTCTCGATCGATGCCGACATGATGTTCAATGTCTATCCGTTCAGAAGACACAAGGACAGCGCGCTTTCGGTTGGAGTTCATTTCGAGACAAGCCTCAAGGAGCCTGACTACTACCAGCAGCACTTGTACACAAACCACTTCAGATGGGACAACGATTTCAGCAAGATATCGACAACGAAGCTTGAAGCCTTCCTGTCCATACCAAGATGGCAGACTTATGCTTCATTCGGTTACGGACTGCTGAGCAACAACATATATTATGACAATCAGGGCATGGTTCAGCAGAACACTGCACCTATGAGCGTCATGACAGCAACCTTGAACCAGAACTTCCTCCTTTGGAAGTTCCACCTGGACCATCAGGCCATGGTACAGCTCTCCTCAAACGAAGAGGTGCTTCCGTTGCCTCTGCTGGCCCTGAACTTCCGATACTACATCCAGTTTGATGTCGTAAAGCATGTCATGCAGATGCAGATCGGAGCACATGGAACATACACGACGAAATGGTATGCGCCGGCATACAACCCGGTACTTGGTGTGTTCCACAATCAGAACAATGGAATGTACGGAAACTGTCCGATCATCGACGCCTTCATCAACATCCAATGGAAGAAGGCAAGCGTATTCATCAAGGCAGTCAACGTAAACATGGGATGGCCGAGCAAGTCGGCGGACTACTTCACAGCCGCAGGCTACATCGCTCCGCAGAGAGCGTTCAAGTTCGGAATCACATGGCCATTCTGGGTTCGACCGGGTAAAGTATCAACCACAGGCCTGGACGGCTCGAACGCGGGAAGCGCAAGAGGCGGCATGGGAAACAGTTCCGGAGGAGCAGGTAGACTTAAGTCCACCTCCTTCTAGAAGGGCCTGAAAACAGTGTAAGATGAAAGTTATTAGTGTTAGAACAGAAAGAAAATTAAGAATCGCGCTTATTGCATTGATTATAATTTGCCTTACTCCACTTTGCGAGAGAGGACGAATGCTGAGCGGCGCACATTCCGCAAACGCCTTTGCGGGAGAAGAAATCACATGCGTCATCGATCTTGGTGACGACATGTATGCAGGACATGGCCTCGAGACAGGCATGAACTATGAGCTTCTGAACAGATTTGCAGATGACAACAGATGCAATGTCCGCATCATAACCCCTGCCAAGGGAACTGACTATATCGACTCGCTCAGAAACGGTATCGTTGACATTGTAATCACACACTCGCATGAGATCGAGGACATCAAGGACAGCATAGAAGTGTCAAGGCCTCTCAACAGATGTTCTGTCTGGGCTGTATCCAAGGATGCAGAAGCAGAGCTGATGCAGATCAACCTTTGGATCAGCCACATTACAGGCACAGAAGAATACGAGGTCCTTGCAAACAGATTCCGCACATACGGAAATCCTATCAGAAAGGCAGAAAAGGGCGTAAGAAGCAGCATGATCAGCCCATACGATGATCTCTTCAGAAAATATGCAGCCGAACTCGGCTGGGACTGGAGGATGCTTGCGGCTGTAGTCTATCAGGAATCAAAGTTCTCGATCAACTCACGGTCACATCGCGGCGCACACGGCCTCATGCAGGTAAAGCCATCAACTGCAGAATATTATGGAATCGACAACCTTCTTGACCCGGAGAAGAACCTCATGGCTGGAACAAAGCATCTGAAGAGACTCCAGCGCCAGTTCGAGAAGTCAGGAATGGACAGCATCGAACTTGTGAAATTCACGCTTGCGGCATACAATGCAGGTGAGGGACGAATCGCCGACTGCAGAAACTATGCAAAGGCAAAAGGCGTGAACGCCGACAGATGGGAGGACATCGTAAACCTCATCCCGCAGATGAGGGAAGACTCAATCCTTGAAGAAGAAAGCGTAAAGCTCGGAAAGTTCCAGGGCTATGAGACCATAGCATACATCGAGGGAATCATGGATCTCTATGACGCCTTCTGTACTATCTGCCCATCTATTTAACACGGACAGTCTGCGACGGATCGACCTTGGAAATGAAAAGACAAGGTATCAGAAGCAGAAGCATGATTGCAGCAAACGACACGACATCTGCAATCAACACTGAACTCAGATCAACATTCACAGGGACATATGACACATAATAATTCTCAGGGTCAAGCTTGAGAAGATGTGTCGTACCCTGTACTATGCAGAAGAGCAAGGCAAGCACATTACCTATGACCATTCCTTTCAGCACGACCACGGCAGAACTTGAAAGGAACACCTTAGCTATAGAACGGTCTGTCATTCCGAGGGATTTCAGCAGACCGATGGTAGAAATATGCTCGAAAAGCATGATAAGCAGGCCGGATATCATATTGAAACCAGCGACTATTATCATGAGTATCAGAATGATACCTACATTGAAATCAATGAGCGCAAGCCAATTGAACAACTGAGGATATCTGGATACGGAAGATGTGGCTATCATCCGCTCATCCTCTGAACCGTAGAGGTTCAGTATCGAGCCGACCTCCTGGGCAGCATCCTCTATCTCCTGCTCGGAGTCAAGACCCTTCACAAGATGTATCTCGATTGCGGATGCCTGATCGGAAGACCATCCGTTGAGTCTCTGCATGTCGGACAATGAGGCATATACAATATGATTGTCGTCTGTTTCAGCGACCGAATCGTAAATGCCTGTAACATTGAACTGTCTGAGCTTAAGATCCTCTCCTACGAAATATGTCAGCATCCTGTCTCCTGGCTTCAGTCCGGAAACCTGAGCCAATCTGCGTGGAATGGATACCCCAAGGGTAACGGAATCCGACATGGAAGGAAAGGATGGCACACCCTTCAGTACGACTCCATGCATTTCTTCACCATGCTTCACGATGCCTGCCCTCCATACGACCGGAATGACCTCAGACACCGACTCCAGTCCAGAGACAAACCCGATGACCTGCGATCCTGCATCAAGAGGTTGATCCTCGCTCATTACATTAAGGTCCGGAGCAGACAGGAGGATATCTCCGGACATATCAGAAAGACTGTCGCGCAGTTCATGACGGAATCCGGACGAGATGGCCACCGCAATGATCATCACAAGGAAACTGACCGCAATGCACATCATTGCAATCTTACCCTTGAACCTGAGTCTGGATGCTATGAAGAAAGACGCGTCCACCTTTATATCTATTTCTTGAGCATGGCAAGACGAGCCTCTGCCTGAAGCCTTTCAGACTCAGAGCCGTACTTGAGCATCATCTCAAGGTATTTCTTCTCAAGTTTCACATTCTGCTGCTTGCGTGCTGCAAGGACACAGTTCCTTATCGCCGTATAATCGTCAGGATGCTTCTTCAGCACCTTATTATAATACTTGTATGCAGACTTGTAGTCTTCCTTGGCGATCAGATAGTACGAACCTATGTTGTTGACATAGCCTGGATTGTCAGGGAAGAGCACTGAAAGCTTCTCAGAAAGCGTACGGAACGCCTCATAAGCCGCAGGAGTACCGATTGAATAGAAACTGTAGCAATACTCCTGCATGGCATCCTGGAAGAACTGCTGGTCCGCCTTCTCACCCTCATACTCCCACGAAGACTTTCTCCTTTGATTCTCGTCCGCAAGGGAAAGAAGATATGCCAATGCCATATCAGGACTCTCCTGCTCATAGGCAATGTACGCATTCGCCTTCATGAAACGGAAATCCAGCACGTCCGGCCATAATGCCACAGCCTTGTCGGCAGCCATAACCGCCTTGCTGTACATCTCCTCATCGAAGACACTTATCTGGAAGTAGTTCACATCGTTTCCAAGACTGTCCTTGAGGGTAAGCACAGGGTCCATTCCAAGATACTTCTTTCCAGGACGAGCCTCGATGCTCTCGGTCTGGGACTTTGTAAAATAATATGTAAAACGTCCCGTCAGCATCTTGGCATTGGTAGAATCCACCTTTGCCCAATTGTCAAGCACAGTCTCGACACCAACTCCCGCAGGACCGAACTGCGACACCAGCAGGTCGTATCTCTGCTCATACCTCGATGAATTCTGCGCATTTGCAGCCAAGGAGGCGGCAAGCACGACTACAGAAAGAAAAAACTTCCTCATACAATATATCAAATATCCATTCTGATGCGTCTGCCCTGCGGATGCAGGTTGTTGCATCTGTTTCCTAAATTCTTAACAAATCCGAGAGGGACATCCTCATATCTTATGAGCACATATCCCTTTTCGCACTCCGGAAGCAGGACCGCATCCTTGTGCAGGAATCCGAGTGCAGTCTGGAGGTCCACATCCGCAACCGTATATGAAGACTGGTCATATGCGATCGAGAGTGCAAGGTCAGCATCCGGAACCAAGGTATTTCCTTTCATCACGCCGACTGCACATCCGGCAGACAGCACATGAAGCGAAGACTCAAGCACTGCAACTTCAGGAACCATATCCGAAGGCACTGCAATGACGGTTTCTCCTCTCTGGCGAAGGGTCATATCCACGGTAAACAGAGACTTCAGGCTGTCCGGGATGGCCTGAGCCCCTTTCTTCATAGGCTTTTCACGCTTCTGACGTGCCGGAGCATATCCTCCGGCGAAGTCTTCCGAAGTCTTCCTGAGTGCCGCACAATACTGGCCTTCACCTTCCACATGACCAGGCACAAGGCTGTATCCATATTCCGTCCTGATGACTCCAGGCATGTCGTCAGCCACAGGAGAGAGCACCTCTGCACCCAATTCCCCGGCAATCCAGCCGACATTGTCATCGTTCTCATAGCGATTGAAGGTACATGTGGAATATATGAGCACACCACCGTTCTTCAGACATGGCCACATGTCTGCAACGATCCTCTTCTGACGTGCCGCACACAATGCCACATTGTCTTCCGACCACTGCCTCTGGGCCTCCTCATCCTTTCTGAACATTCCCTCACCCGAGCAAGGCACATCAGTGACGACAATGTCGAAGAAGCCCTGAAGTGAAGCGAAGGCCTTCGGATCATCCGAAGTCACCACAACCTTAGGGTCGCCCCACAACGCCACATTTTCAGCAAGGATTCCCGCCCTCTGCTTCATGACCTCGTTGGACACGAGGATGAACCTGTCTCCAAATGCCTCCCTCAAAGACGCAGCAAGGTCTGTTGTCTTGCCGCCGGGAGCGGCGCACAGGTCAAGCACCCTTACCATAGGTCTGTCAGACATGTCGGTCTGAGCCAGGACATTGCGGAAAACATGCCCCACAAACATCGAAGATGAATCCTGGACATAGTATGCACCTCCGTGAAGCGCCGGATCAAGAGTAAACTTCGGACGTTCATGAAGAAGTCTTCCATAGCGGTTCCACGGCACGGCAGCTCCCTCAAAGTCCCTTCCCTTCTTGAACGGATTGAGACGCACCGACACCTTTGCCGGCTCTTCAAATGCAGAAAAAGCGACAAGGGCCTTTTCACCCCCTATCGCCTCTTCCAGATATTTTCTGAATGATTCCTTTATACTCATTTCATCATTGACGGATCGAATCCTTCCGGCATCCTTCCTTCCGATACGGCAACCAGACCGTCCACCACCTTGTCAAGCGCATCCTTCAGCTTGCCGCCGAGCAGAGTCTTCATCATGAAGTTAAGTTCTGCATCAAGGCAGATCTGAAAATCAGTCTTGTACGGATCGTGGGCTGCATCGAAATGCATAACGAGACGGAACTCAAACGGCGCACCGTCATCAGCGAACTCGATCTTCGAATATGGAGTCCTCTGCACGACCTTGACTCCGATCTCGAATCCCTGGACCGTGGCCTTTATGCTGTCATAATCGGCTGTAACCCCTTCCCTTTTTTCTTCAGGGATGAAGTTAAGGAAATTTCGCATGTCCACGAAAGCCATGTAAAGTTCATACGGCGCCTTCGAGACAACCGCCCTCTTGCTCTTTATCTCAACTGCCATGGCTGTTCCTACTTGCCCCAGGTAGATGGAGAGAATCTCCACTCCTTGAGTACGTCGATATACTCAGGGCTGATGTAACCTGTCTCGCATGCAACATCAACGAGGGCATCATAGTTTGAAAGGGTTGTGAGCTCCACATTGGCATCCTCAAACGCCTTTCTTGCCTGGTTGAAGTTATATGAGAAGATTGCAACCATACCCATTACGTCAGCACCCGCATTCACGAGAGCGTTCTTCGCCGCAAGGCTGCTCATTCCGGTAGAAATGAGGTCCTCGACGATCACGACCTTTGAGCCCGGCTCAAGGATACCCTCGATCTGAGAGCCTGTTCCATGATCCTTCGGTTTCGGTCTCACATAGCAGAACGGCTTTCCGAGGATGTGAGCCACGAGATATCCGTGTGCGATTGCTCCTGTAGCGACTCCAGCGATGACTTCTACATCAGGATACTTTGCCTTGATGATGTCCGCCATCCAAGTACATACCTTCTCACGGATCTCCGGGAAGGAAAGGATTCTTCTATTGTCACAATAAATCGGCGAATGCCAGCCTGAAGCCCATACAAACGGCTGGTCTGGTCTCAACATTACTGCCTTGATGTCCATAAGAGACTTGGCAACTGCTTTCTCTACTGATTCCATTTTATTAGATTTGATAGTTTTTCAGTTCTTCTGCCTATATTTGCAGCGAATACCGCCTATAAGCACATATCGTGCAAATATAACCAAATTTAAGCAAAATGCATAGGATTTACTTCGAAAAACGATGCATAATGATATGCCGGCCAGACGATTGCCTGCTCTCAGACCCGAACATCATCCAATTCAGTCTGGGTAAGAACCTTGACATACATGCCCTGGTTGAAATGGTGGAAGCATCGGACACCCTCCAGAGAGTCTGCATCCCTACCATGGACACAGAGGATACATACAGGAGGATCTGTGCGGAGTTTCTCGAGGTGAATGCAGGAGGAGGGCTGGTGTCAAACCGCCGAGGAGACTACCTGCTCATCAGCAGAAACGGCCTCTGGGACCTGCCGAAGGGCCATCAGGATCCGGGCGAGGATATTGAAGTGACCGCTCTGAGGGAGGTGCAGGAGGAAACCGGCATCAACGAGATCGTACTTCGCGGGCTCATCTGCGTAACCGACCACTGCTACCGCAGGAACGGAATCTGGCATCTCAAGCACACATGGTGGTACGACATGCTCTACACAGATCCGACAGACCTGACTCCGCAGAGAGAGGAGGACATTGCCAAGGCCGCATGGGTGGCAAAATCAAGCCTCCCGCCGTACCTCCTGAACACATATCCGTCCATCGTAGAGGTATTTAGAGAGGCAAAAATCTGATTTCTGCAAATATTTTGCATATACGTGAAACAAAATATTCAGAAATTCGTATAATGTAGTGTATTTTTGCAGTAATTTTCAACAAGATATGAAACTTTCACAATTTCAGTTCAATCTTCCGGCTGACAAGATAGCGCAGGAACCGCCAAGATGGCGCGACGAGTGCAAACTCATGGTCCTCAACAAGAAGACAGGAGAGATCGAGCACAAGCTTTTCAAGAACATCATAGACTACTTCGGAAAAGGTGATACATTCGTGCTTAACGACACAAAGGTATTCCCTGCTAGACTTTACGGAAACAAGGAGAAGACCGGAGCGGACATCGAGGTATTCCTCCTCAGGGAGCTCAACCGCGAGCAGAGACTCTGGGATGTGATCGTAGATCCTGCGAGAAAGATCCGT
>JAEIGA010020514.1_pt1 | contig 10078 bp, 13 predicted proteins | sample 9270691 | NCBI WGS metagenome assembly JAEIGA01 (sample SAMN17057246, study PRJNA624740) | gut metagenome | biome: biome; isolation source: fecal sample | host: Bos grunniens | place: China: Xizang | collected 2019
ACCAGCAACGTGGATGGTGTAGAAGTTGCGCTGTGGATTACCGATATGCTGGCAGAATGCCGCTATTCGCTCCAATCCCGGCTTATAAGCATCGCCGCCAACACGCTGGAACGATGGCATCGCCGTAAATAGAAAATCGATTGTCTGTGCGTAATTCATATTATTAGTCTACTAAATGGTTTCGTTTACGTATGCGGTAGGCAACAAAATATAGCAGCGTAAGCACCGCTACAAAGGTCGATATACGCGCTATCCAGTCGCCATAGATTGTATAGACAGTCTTATCAGAGCGTAGCTCCACCTCAGCGGTAAGAACGCCCTCCTCATCCCACTTGAGGCGGTCGCCTATAACCTTGCCTGTAGGAGATATAAAGCCAGAGATGCCCGTATTTGCCGAGCGAGCAATGGCACGGCGTGTCTCAATGGCGCGTAGACGGCAGTAGTCGAATAGGCGCTTGTGACCTGCGGTATTGCCCCACCAGCCGTCGTTGGAGATAAGCGCCATAACCTCAGCGCCCTCGCGAGCAAAGCCAGCAAAATAGTTGCCGTATAGACCCTCATAACAGATCGAAGGACCGATGATAACACCGTTATTCTCGAATAATTTATACTCCTCGCCCCAGCCGAGCTGACCAGTGACACCACCAAGGTCAACCTCGAAATAGTCGAATATCTCGCGGAAAGGTACTGCCTCAACGCCAATAACAAGTTTGCCCTTGTGGTAGATATTCTCCACCTTACCCTCGTGGGTTACAAGTAGTGCCGAATTATAGCGATCATACCAACCATAACCCTCGTAATAGCGTGCTGTAGATGTTGCCGCGCTATCGCCATAGTATGTCGTTGTAGACGCACCAGTGATAAGTTTCGTTGCCGCCTTATCATCACTTATCATAGCATCGAGTCTTGTCTGAAGGTTATCCATATTACCCTCATCTATAGAGGCTACACCTGGAATATAGGCGAGTGCCGACTCAGGAAGTAGCATAAAGCTACTCGATGCTGGTACCTGATTAATAAGTCGCATCACATCGCTCTTAGGATTTATCTTGCCTCGCGCTTCACGCTCCTCCTCGTAGCATGGTACATTGGGCTGTATAACAGAGATTTGCGTAGTACGCTCCGATGGCTTATAGGTCAGTAGCAACACCAATGATAGTAACATCGGAAGTGTCACAACCATTGCTGCGCGCACCTTAGCCGTCTTTGTACGTGTTCTCAGCACCTCAAAAATAGCGATATTCGACACCAATGCCCACAACGAGCCGCCGAAGATACCTGTGTACTCATACCACTGCACAGCCCAGATATCGCCCGAGAAGCCATGACCGAGCAACAACCACGGGAAAGTCATCACATCAGCTGAGTTGTATGCCCACTCTGTAGCTATCCACATCGCCACAAGCATCGTGTATGCTAAGGCGCGTGGTGCACGCTTCGAGGTGTAGTGGTAGAGCATAAAACCGCACATATTGTAGAATGTGCCCACCAAGCCCGCAGCAATAGGACCAAGTGGTGTAGCATTCCACACCCACCATACGGTCGAGGCATTCCAGAGCATAAAGGTAAGCATCGCCCAACCAAACATACGCCAGAAGTCGCGCTTCGAATCCGAGAGGTTTTCGCTAATAACGAGTAGCGGAATAAGTGCCACAAGAAGAGTTAGACCAGTGATACCAAGCCATCCTGCCGATAACAATACCACCGATAGCAGCACAAGAAGTATTCTCTGTTTTGTAGAATTCTGTTTCATAATCGTGCAAATTTACTAAACATTCCATAAAAAGCAATTGCTTTTGCTCGCATAATACAAAAAATACCTATATTTGGTGTCGAAACAATAGTATTGAGTATGTCGACAAAGAGAGTAAATATAGATTCCCGCTCAGGACTTGTGCTCGAGGGTGGCGGTATGCGAGGAGTATTCACCTGTGGCGTGTTGGATAACTTTATGGATCGAGGCATCCGCTTCCCCTATACAATTGGTGTTAGCGCTGGCGCATGCAATGGTCTATCCTATATGTCCGAGCAGCGAGGTAGGGCAAAGTATAGCAACATCGATCTGTTAGATAAGTATCAGTATATAGGCTTTCGACACCTTATTACCAAGGGGAGCATTATGGACTTTAAACTTCTGTTCGAGGAGTTTCCAACGTGCATTATACCCTACGACTACGAGCGCTATGCCAAGTGCACGGAGCGCTACGAGATGGTGACTACAGACTGCGCTACGGGCAAGGCGTGCTATTATGAGGAGAAGAGTGATCCAAAGCGCATTATCGATATCGTGCGTGCCTCAAGCTCGTTGCCTTACGTCTGCCATATTGCCCAGGTTGATGGTCGCAATATGCTCGATGGAGGCATCGCCGACTCGCTACCTATTATGCGAGCCAGAGATTTAGGGTATGATAATAATGTGGTCGTTCTGACCCGCAATAAGGGGTATCGCAAGAAAAATAAGCCATCCTTTGTGCTACCATTTGCATATTGCAAATATCCAGCTCTTAGGGAGAGACTTCGTAATCGTAACTTAGAGTATAATAAGCAGATAGCGTTCATAGAGGAATTGGAAGAACGTGGCGAAATAACAGTAATACGCCCCGAGCGCCCAATCGAGGTTGGGCGTATGGAGAGGAATATAAAACGTCTCACTGCACTCTATGACGAAGGCTACGACTTAGCCTCTCGGATAGATTTTTGTATAGAGTAATTTGGTTTTATCTAAACAATTTTGTATCTTTGTGGGTCTTAGGGGCGTTGAGTGGAGAAAATTATGAAGACAATTAAGGAGCATTATACCGATTTGAAGTGGCATCAGAAGATTGCGTTCAATCTTTTGTGGTGCATCTGTTGGCTTACAAGCTACCTACCACGCTTTGTCCGTTATGGTCTTTTGCGACCCTTTATCACACTAATCCTCCGTCTTGTAGGCTATCGCAAGAAGGTTATTTTGCGTAACCTTAGAAACTCATTCCCAGAGAAGAACGATAAGGAGATTAAGCGCATTATGGCGAAGTATTATGTTACTATCGCCGAGGTTGCGGTTAACACCATAAGCCTTATTAGTGCATCGCCTAAGCGCAAGCAGAATGCCTTGCTATGCGATCAGGCAGAGGAGCACGTGGCTAAGACTAAGGATACCGACTGGATTATGATGCCCGCGCACTATGGTTGCTGGGAGTACTATCCGCTATGGTCATGGAAGGATCAGTCACAGGAGTTTGAAGGTGTCTACCACCCGATGAAAAACCCTATTTTTGAGCTTCTATTCCTTCGTATTCGTACCTTCGGCAAGAATAACACCCTTGTGCCAATGGCAGATGCAGTGCGCTACTATGTAAAGAATCGTAGCCAGGAGCGTAAAATGGTAATCGGCCTTATCTCGGACCAGAGTCCTATCCTTCGTGCCGATACTGAGTGGATAGAGTTCTTTAATCAGCCTACCGCCTTTATCGATGGCGGAGCACGCATAGGCCTACGTTTCGGTATTCCGATCTACTTCACCTATGCTGAGCGCATCAAGGCTGATAGCTATAAAATTAGGCATATAGAGATCTACGACGGTAAAGAGCAGGTGGAGAGTATAGAGATTGTTCGCCGCTACGCTCAGCATTTGGAGGCAATGGTGCGCGAGCATCCCGAGTTGTGGATGTGGTCGCATAATAGATGGAAGCATACGCCAGAGAAGCAGGCCCGCAAGTTTGGCGCTAAGAAATAAATATTTGAAGAATGGATATAGTTATAACATACGTCAATGGTCTTGACCCCATTTGGCAGAAGGAGTACTCTGAGTTTACCAATACACCTATCCTCGAAAAGCGTTTCAGGGATTGGGGTACGTTGAGATATCTCTTCCGTGGTATAGCTAAGAATATGCCATTCATACGCAAGGTGCACCTTGTGGTATCGGGCGAGAGTCAGGTGCCAGAGTGGTTGAATAGAGAGGAGGTAGATGTGGTATTGCACCGCGATATCATCCCTGCGGAGTATCTTCCTACTTTCAATAGCAACACTATCGAGACCCACCTGCATAATATCAAGGATTTGGACGAGGAGTTCGTATATTTCAACGACGATCTCTTCCCAATGCTCCCAATCAAGCCTACGGACTTCTTCCGCGACGGTAAGGGCGTTATCGCTATGAGCCACCATCTTTTGGCTCTTGATATGTTCAAGCAGATATGTCGCAATTCCGACCGCCTTGTCCGCAAGGCATTGGGCATCCGCAATTCAATATGCTTCCTACGCCCACAGCACACCTGTGTACCTATGTTCCGCAGCGAGAATGCGTGGCTATACAATAAGATGAAGGAGGAGATTCTTAACTCGCTATCACCAACGCGCAAGAGCAAGAATGTAACGCAGTATATCTTTACAAACAACCTCTTCCTAAAGGGGCGTATTATCAATGAGCGCCAGTCGAAGCAGCACTTCTCAGTGGGTATTGCGCGCGACAGTAAAATAGAGTCGTTCTTGGATAATCCAACCCATAAACTTGTCTGCATCAACGATGTAAAACTAACGGAGGAGCGCTACGAAAGTATGCGAAACACTATCCTAACCGCAATGGAGAGACGCTTCCCAGAGAAGTCTAAGTTTGAGAGATAAAATAACAATGCCGACCACGCGGTCGGCATTGTTATAGAAATCATATTAATCTCGTGCCCTGCCAGTACCTCCACAGTCCATGCATTTTCCAGAGGTGCCACATGAGTAACAGAATTCATTTTCCCATTGACCTGTAATATTGTTACCAATTGTGAAAATGCCATCTCCGTCACAAGCTTGACATATTCCAGTTCCATTGCATCTTTCGCATTGTCCGTTTGATCCGCAAGACGCAAAACAGACACAAACTATAAATAAAAGTGCGATTTTTTTCATAATTTATAAATTGTTTTAAAGTGTCAATATTAAATATGTAGACTAATCTCCTACTTTAGACTTAAATAAAATATATAATAGGAATATACACGCAATAATGAATAAAGGTGCTCCTCCTATTTCGTATGCTGTCGGCTCGGATATATTTAAATTGTAATCATCCAGATAATGAGATCTATTGCAAAGATAAATACCCAAACAACCTTAAAAACATCTACGAATTTCTCATTACTAAAGAGTTGAAATACTGCAGCAACTATTGCGGATATTATTGTTATACATATTGCTTCGATAATTACCATGACAAAAAAACCTCCAGCATCTCCTGACTTATTGGCCATGCTTGTTAAACCAGCCATCAGGGAACCAATACTTAACAGATTCATAATAATAAAAATAATTTAAGGGTTAACTTTATCTATATACGTCAAAATATTCTTCTGATGATCTTGCCAATACACCGTATGATGAATTTGAGATTTGTACTGCGCATTGATATGATCCTGATTGTTGGAACATACCATAAGGTATGTATAGAACACAGTCATCCCAATATGTATTTTCATACGTGACTCTTACATTGCATCCCACACATAATTGTCCATCTGTAGTTCTAAAATGTCCAGGTGCTCCGTACGGTGCTTTAATAGGATTGCCATAGTCATCGAAGAAATAGGCTGCGATATTTACGGTCCTACCCTTTAAATCATCTACAGAACAACAAATATGCACGGCTAAGCAATTTGTTCCAGAATATCGAACATTGTGCTCAAGTGATATATAGCTGATATCTGCAGATTGAGCTGAAGATGATGCGTATATACCAAATACTGCAATTAGTATTAGAAATAGTTTCTTCATAATACATTTAGTTTTTTATCTATCTACTACATTATTGATATTTCCGTTAAGTGTAGCAATTAGTTATGGGGTAATGATGCAAAAAAACGCCACTTTTTACATCATTACCCGTTATGTTATTTGTTCTTCTTAGATGCCGCATCCCATACCAAGCCTCCCACTAACGCAACAATAAATACAACGAATATTATTGGTAGTAATATTTCGCTTAACATGTTGAATAGCTCCATATCTCTATATAATTACATTAAAAGTATTAGGTTTAGTACAAAGCCAGCTGCAGCTGCACCCAAATATATGCCTGGATCATTCTCTTTATCTTTGTTAATAAAGTATATGATTACACCAAGAATAGGACACAAAAATGATAGAATGACTAATAAAGTTCTCATAATAAAAATTTAATAATGTGTTAATAGTTACTTTGTGATGTCCACGTGAAAGTCTGTTCTGAGAAGGGAAAACAAAAAAAGTGCGGACTAAATTACCTTATATTGGAAATTGAGGTCTTCGACTACCTGTGCACCCACATATACGGAATAAAGCCCACACCATAGGATGATGTGAGCGTCAAACTTTATTCCTTGGGTGCAATGTTGAAAGTGTCGAAGTTTCAATTTCCCGAAATATAAGCTAACGCTTTTTATGTTAATATGTCCCTATTATCTGTTATTTATTCATAGGCATTAATCTAATTTGTCAGTTAAAACTATGCAAAATTAAAAAATATTCCTGAAAATAGCAATACTTATTTGACCTATTTTAGGTGCGATTTAAACCCCTTTCTCTAATGAGAGAGTCACAAAATTAAATAGAATTCCCCAAATATGCAACACTCTCGGTGCGGTTTGTTGTAACCCTTCAAAATAATACTGGCGATGAGAGGGGTCTCATCGCCAGCTATAAAGAGGTATCTTTAAATTGTTTGTGTCTTTGTATAAAATATTTGTAAGTTAAAGACTACCACCAGTCCTCCTCGTCATCGTAGTAAACCTCCTCTTCCTCGAGCAAGTCGTACAAATCCTCCATATATGAACCGAAAATCTCAGCAAGCTCATCTGCATACTGCTCTACAACTTTGTCAACCTTAGCCTGCTCCTTTTTGTTAAGATCTGAGTACCACTCATCAAAATCACCGGCAAGCTTCTCAGCCTTACCAAAATTACCATCGTCAAGTGCATTAACGATAGCCTCGCACTTCTCCTTAGCCTGATCCTCTACATTTGCACATGCAAAGCTAAAAGTAGCAACCAAAAATAGTAGTAAAAACTTCTTCATAAATTTAGTAGTGTTTAGATTGCGCCTACTCTTTATCGGATTTTCGGCAAACTCCCTCCTCTTTATAATTTTCTTTCCAACAAAATTAAATAGAATTTTCTATATAAGCAAAGATTATATAAATTATTTTTGAAAAAATGGGTGCGAGAGTGGTGACTTTTCGCAAAAATATATAATTTTGTGAACGAAAATAGTATGAACGTATAACAAGTTCGATTAATATATGACACGAGACAATATTGAGATTATCCAGATAAATATCTCTGGCGAGGATAAGCCGGGTTTGACCTCTTCGCTAACGGGTATTCTTGCACGCCACGATGCTTTTATCCTCGATATTGGTCAGTCGAACATCCACCAGTCGCTAACGCTCGGAATCCTATTTATGACAACGCCTGAGCGCTCGGGCCAGATTATGAAGGAGTTGCTCTTCAAGGCTTCGGAGATGAATATCTCGATTCGCTTTGAGCCTATCACCGAGGAGCAGTATAGCAACTGGGTAACTGGTCAGGGTAAGCATCGCTATATCATCACTATGGTGGGTCGTCGCATCACTGCAGAGCATATCTCACGTGTGACGAAGGCAATCTCGGACGAGGGTCTTAACATCGACGATATCAATCGTCTTACTGGTCGTATGCCGTTGGATGAGGATGAGCGTGCGCCAAAGACAAGTATCGAGTTCTCGGTGCGAGGAACACTGCAGGATAAGGGTCGATTCCAGAATGAGCTGATGCACATCTCGACTGATGGCGAGGTTGATATCTCCTTCCAGAAGGATGGCATCTTCCGTCGTTCACGCCGTCTGATATGCTTCGATATGGACTCTACGCTTATCCGCACGGAGGTTATCGATGAGCTTGCAGATCGCGCTGGTGTAGGCGAGCAAGTGCGTGAGATTACAGAGCGTGCTATGCGTGGCGAGATAGATTTTATCGAGAGCTTCAAGGAGCGTGTGGCTCTATTGAAGGGCTTGGATGTAAGCGTTATGGAGGATATTGCCAATAACTTGCCTATAACCGAGGGCGTGGACCGTATGATGACTATCCTTAAGCGAGTAGGCTATAAGACGGCGATCCTATCGGGTGGTTTTACCTACTTTGGTAACTATCTAAAGCGTCGTTTCGGCTTCGATTATGTCTACGCGAACGAGTTGGAGGTTGAGGATGGCAAGCTCACGGGCCGCTACCAGGGTGAGGTTGTGGATGGCGCTCGCAAGGCGGAGCTATTACGCCTTTTATGCCAGTTCGAGAATATCGATATTCAGCAGTCTGTGGCTGTGGGTGATGGTGCTAACGACCTCCCTATGCTTAATAGCGCGGGTCTTGGTATTGCCTTCCACGCAAAGCCTAAGGTGCGTGAGAATGCGCGTCAGTCGCTATCGACCGTAGGTCTTGACGGTATTTTGTACTTCCTCGGATTGAAAGATTCGTGGGTGGAGAAGCGATAATAGAGCTATCTTATGTTGCGCATCTTCACAATATTGACAATGATTATGCTTATCGGTTGCCAAAGGGTGACCGATAAGTTCGTTATAGAGGGTGATCTACCTGATGCGACAAACAGTATCGCCGTACTGCGTAATAATATCGTTAAGTCGGGCGGACTTACGATTATGGATGATGTCGTTGTGTTGGGACGTGTAACATCTGCCGATAGCGAGGATAACTTCTATGGCTCGTTGGTTGTGGAGGATGCTACGGGTGCTGTGGAGGTGATGATAGGAACAGCGAACCTAACAACGCGCTTCCCTGAGGGTCTGCGTGTCGCGCTAAGGCTTAAGTGGTGCTATGCCGACTACTCGCGCGGAGTGTTGCAAGTGGGTAGCGAGGCTCCCGAGTATGAGTATTACCGTGTGGGCAATCTCCTCTCGCCAGAGAGGGTAGACGATGTTATCATTCGTAGTTTGGATGTGGACCCTCTGCAACCTGTCGTAACCACCATTGCCGAGTTACAAGGCTCTATGTGTGGTCGACTTGTGGAGCTTCGTGGACTACGTTTGACCGACTCCTCGTCGATAGATACTCTTGCCGGTGAGGACTTGAGTCGTGCTACATGGCAAGGATACTCTATGTTTAAGGATCAACAAGGCGATAGCATCGCTATATATACACGCAACTATGCCCGCTATGCCGAGCGTCGCATACCGTTGGAGAGTGTTAATATCGTAGGTGTGCTGCAGAGAGATAGCTATCGCGAGGGCGAGGAGTGTTACTTTATAAAGATGCGCTATGAGGCGGATTGTACTCTATATTAGCCTCATATTCTCGCTGTTTGGATGTAGCGATGATAGGGTGTATGTCGAGGCTGAGTATTGTTCTATAGCATCGTTATGGAGTTATGCGCGACAGGCTTCAGTGCCTATTACCGATAATATATATCTACAAGGCTCGGTGGTGGCTAATGATAGGTTTGGCGAGATAAATAGTGCTATTGTCGTATCGGATGCAAGTGGCGGTGTGGTGCTGGAGCTCGATATGGATGATATCGCCAAGCGCTATCCTCTACATAGCCGTGTGCAGATACGTTGTGCAGGGTTGTGGTTGGGCACGGTGGGTCCTAAGCTAATACTCGGTGCTAAGCCCGAGGGGGATTATGTCGTGGATAGACTCCCAGCCAGCAGGGCACTTAATATAATCACACCGCTCCCAGAAAATAACGATACCCCAACTATTAGGCATCGTAAGATTGCCGAGTTGGAGTATCGTGATGTGCTTAGTTGTGTTGAGGTCGAGGGTATAAACGTCGTAGAGGCGGAGTATGATGCTAAGTGGGCAGATCGCGACCCGATTACCAATCGCCCGATTACTACCGTGCGCCACTTCGTTCAAGGCAGTGATACTCTGCGCGTGGTTGTAGATGCAGAGTCTCTCTACGCTACCGAGCCAATACCTATCGCTAAGCTCTCCCTCTTAGGTATCCTTGATTGGTTCGAGAAGGATATTGCTCTTCGTATTACGGGATACAGCGTAACCGTTATTGATTAGCCTCTACTCGTAGAAGAACAAATCACCCTGCACGATATAGCGCGCTACGCCCTCGTTGTCTGTGGGGC
>JAEIGA010020515.1_pt1 | contig 10077 bp, 6 predicted proteins | sample 9270691 | NCBI WGS metagenome assembly JAEIGA01 (sample SAMN17057246, study PRJNA624740) | gut metagenome | biome: biome; isolation source: fecal sample | host: Bos grunniens | place: China: Xizang | collected 2019
CAATTCTAGTTAATATATCTTGATTATCAAAGCTTTGTGGTTCTTTATCTTCTAATTCTTTAATTCTACTATATACATCTGACAAATCTACATCACCAGGAGATGTTGTTATAACTTGTGGTTGTGGAATTTTGAAATTATTCACTTTTTCTTCTAACGCATTAACTTTTTCAATTAATTCATCGTTTTGGTCTCCAGAAGAAACAACCTCTTCTTTATTTACAAATAAATCTAATTCTGAAACCTTATCACTTAAAGAGTGAAGTTCATTTTTAATTTCTCTAATATCTTCACCTCTAGCTGAATTAGATAAATTACTAACTATTTCTTTTAACTCACCAATTTTTTCAATTTGTTTTCTTATTTCTAATCTATTTAATTCACTAATGATTTGATTAACTCTTAATTCAATAGTATTTACTTTTTCGTTATCCACAACGACATTAACTTCTCCTTGAGGACCACTAATATTTCCAATATTATTAAACTTATCTTCTAATTCAGATAATCTCTTCATTACATCTAGTTCTTCGACTGTAATATTACACATTTTAATTAATGCAATTTCTAAGAAAATATTTGGTGTAGTGCTATATTTAACTTTACTTTGTACATCACATAAAACATCTATAAAATACATTATTTTAGATATAGTTATGTTACCACAAAATTCTTGGAACAACTCTTTTGAAAAAATAAATTTTGATAACCCTGAATTCCCAATACTTTTGTATAATAACACATCACGATAAAATACAAGTAAACCATTAATGATTTTGCTAACTTCTTTTCCAGAACTAATCAATCCATTAAATATTTCTACAGCTTTATGAACATCTTTGTTTTCAATAGCATTTCCTAATTCAATAACCTTGTCAAAACTTAAACTTCCAGTCACACCATTAATATCATCTATCCCAATTTCTTTATTTCCATAAGAAATAGCTTGATCTAATATACTAATAGCATCACGCATCGCGCCTTCCGCAGATTCGCTAATTGAATTCAAAGCTTCCTCTGTAATAGAAACATTTTCTAATTCACAAATTTGTTTTAATCTCTCATTAATTTCTTGTGTACTTAATGCTTTGAATTCGAATCTTTGACATCTCGAAATAATAGTCGCAGGTAGTTTTTGAGGTTCTGTAGTAGCTAAAATAAATACTGCATGTTTTGGAGGTTCTTCCAATGTTTTTAACAACGCATTAAACGCCCCACCACTTAACATGTGTACTTCATCGATAATATACACTTTATATTTTGATCCACTTGGTAAAAATTTAACCTTTTCTCTGATATCCCTAATCTCATCAACACCGTTATTACTAGCAGCATCAATTTCAATTACATCAGGATTATAACCCTCGCTTATTTCTCTACAAGATAGGCATTCATCACAAGGTTCATTAACTTGTAGATTAGAACAGTTTAAAGCTTTCGCAAAAATTCTTGCAATACTAGTTTTTCCTGTTCCTCTAGGACCACTAAAAAGATACGCGTGTGATATTTTATTATTTTTAATCGCATTTTGCAATGTTTGAACAACAACATCTTGTCCTGTAACATCACTAAACACTTGCGGTCTGTATGTTCTATATAACGCTTTGTATGACATAATTGCCTCCTTTTGTTTATTACTGCTTTGTATTTATTCTATTATAACACATTTATTTTAATTATTAAAGTTGTATTTTAAAAATAAATTTCAAAATAAAAACTCATTATCTTGCGATAATGAGTAATTAATATTAATCATTATATTTATCTTTTAATCTCTTTAGATCTTTTTTAGCACTATCAAATGATTCTTCATTTGAAATAGCTTTACTCAAATCTTCTCTGATTAATTTTAAAGCTTCTTCAGCTTCTGCAACTAACTGATCACACTCAGCAACATTGTCAAACACTTTTTCTTTTTCTTCTCTTTTCTTAGCTTCTGCGATAGTATCAATAGCCTTTTGTAATGCCTTTCTAGCAGCTTCGATTAACTCCATTTCTTCATCAGTTGCCTCAACAACAATTACAACAACATTGATGTATGTTGATTCATATTTTGATAATTCAGTATCGAATGAAGTTTTTGGAACAGAAACCTTAATTTGATACTTACCTGCTTCAGAAGCAGTATAAATAAATTTTCCTTCTTTTTCTTCAACCGCTAATTTATCGCTTCCAAGAGTAACTTTATGTTCTACAACTTGTAAAGGTTTATTAACTGATTTATCGCTAGCTTCTACAACACTATCAATTGAGAATGGTTCATTAGGTCTAACAACAACTGTATTATCTAAATATGGAACAGTTACTTTTGATGGGTTAGGTAAAACAACTCTAATAGTTGTACTTAATTCGATATCTTCATCATTAATTTTCCCTTTAAGAGTTAATTTAGATTGTCCTAATCCTTTTGCATATACAGTTATTTGAATTCCTTTATAAGTGTATTCAGTATCTTTTCCGTTGATTGCCCAAAATCCTGTTTCCGTGTTTCTTGTTAAAACTGCCTCAGCATCGTATTGAATATCCGTTTGAACACCATTAAAAATAAAACAGTTAATAGATTTTTGTTCAGCACTTCTAAATGCATGAGTTTTAATTTCTTCTTCAGAATATTCTTTTTCAGCACGTAATCCAGTAGATTTTCCATTTACATGCCACATTCCATCTTTTACACTTATAACGTCTTCTTCATTATATGCAAAATATGATGTTTGAATTCCTGTTTCTACGAATTCCCAACAATATACACTTGAAGGTCCACTTGAATATGTTCCTTCTTGTACTTCAATAACATTTTTATCTTCAACAACATATTCAAAACTAAATGATTCAACAACACCACCAGAATAAATATCTGGAGCTAAAGCGGTTGTTAACCCTAATTCATATGTATAAACATCTTTCGAAAACATACATTTTGTATCTTTAATATTTCTAATAATAAATGAAAATAAAATAATTATAACAATAAACCCTAAAAAGGTTGATCCTACAATAATAAATGATTTTTGTTTACCCATAATTCCTCCGTTTATTACTTAAACTTCATTTAAACTCTTATTATATTATACTCTTATGATAATGAAAAGTCAATATTTTATCATTTACGATATTCTTCTATCACTAATATAGAATAAAAATAAAATTAATTAATATAATTAATTATGATAAATCAAAATTATTTTTCTTTTATATATATATTATGCGGTCTTTCTTTATTTTTGTTCTCACTAGACCAAATAAAATGTACTTTAAGTAACCTCTTTACATCTAAATTAAAACAATTAATAAGCAAATCTGTAAATACAAAATTTAAAAGTTTTCTATTTGGATTTTTCTGTGCTGCATTAATCCAATCTTCTTCTGGAACAACTGCACTAGCTATATCTTTATTGTCATCTAAATTTATAAAACCAAAGGATTGTTTAGGAATAATAATTGGCGCAAATTTGGGAACATGTATCACAACGTTTATTACAGCGATTAATATTGAATATATTTCATTATTTATTATTATAATAAGTTTTGTATTATATATATCATTATATAAATTAAAAAAATACATTATTCTAATTATCTATATAGGAATAATGCTACTCGGATTAGATATATTAAATTCAGGTTTTACCAACATCATTAATAACAAAGAAATATATACTATTATACAAAATATTCAAAATTCTAATATTCTATCAATTTTATTTGGTATATTATCTACAGCGATAATCCAATCTTCATCTGGAATAATTGGCATAGTAGAAGGATTATATGAGACTCATTTAACCTCTTTAGAAAGCTCAATTGCAATAATGTTAGGGGCTAATATTGGCACAACACTTACAGGTTATTTAGCCATAATTAATACATCAAAAGAAACTAAAACTATTATTAATTTAAATCTTATTTTTAATATTCTTGGAGTTGTTTTATTCGCATTATTCTTTGTTCCTTTTTGTAACTATATTAGATATATGCAAAATAATTTTTTCACTAATAATTTGAAATTTTCTATAGCTTTTGCACATTTTATATTTAATTTAATAAGTGTTATATTAGGATATTTATTATTTGATTTATTTACATATTATATAAATAAAAAGGAGTTGTCACAATGATAACTCCTTTTTTATATATTTATTTTCTTATTCCATATTGTTCAATAACATAATCCATATCTTTATCTCCACGGCCAGAAAGACAAACTAATATAGAACCTTTTTTCATTTTTTTAGCTAATTTAATAGCATAAGCAACGGCGTGAGAACTTTCAATAGCTGGAATAATTCCTTCTAATCTTGATAATTCAAAGAAAGCATCTATAGCATCATCATCACCAATCGCATCATATTTTACACGTTCAATATCATGCCAAAAAGCATGTTCCGGTCCTGAAGATGGATAATCTAAACCACTAGCAACAGAATAAACTGGTGCAGGTTCTCCATTTTCATCCTTTAACATTAAACTGTTAAATCCATGCATAATACCTTCAGTTCCATATGTTAAACTGGCAGCATGATCTCCTAATTTAGCCCCTTTTCCTAACGGTTCTACACCATAAATATCTACTGGATCAGCTAAAAATCCAGAGAAGAAACCTGCAGAGTTAGATCCACCACCTACGCACGCAACAATTGCATCAGGTAATTCCCCTGTCATATTTGTAAATTGTTCTCTAGCTTCAATTCCTACTATACTTTGGAAATCTCTAACCATCATTGGGAATGGATGTGGTCCAACAACTGAGCCAATACAGTATATCGCTGTTTCATATTCTTTCGCATATGCGGCAAAAGCAGCATCAACAGCTTCTTTTAAAGTTGCTAATCCTTCAGTAACTTCAATAACATTAGCTCCCAATATTTTCATTCTAGCTACATTCGGCGCTTGTTTTTTGATATCTACACTACCCATATAAATATCACATTCTAGTCCAAAGTATGCAGCTGCAGTAGCTAAAGCAACCCCATGTTGCCCTGCTCCTGTTTCCGCAATCACTTTTTTCTTACCCATATATTTAGCTAGTAAAGCTTCTCCCATACAATGGTTTAATTTATGAGCTCCAGTATGGTTTAAATCTTCCCTTTTTACATATATTTGTGCATTACCAATCTTATTAGATAATCTTTCTAAATGCGATATAGGAGTAGGTCTTCCTTGGAATTCTTGTCTTATTCTTCTTAACTCACTGATAAATTTTCTAGATTTACATATCGTAAAATACGCATCAGTAATTTCTTGCATAGCCTTTTTTAATTCATCAGATACGTATACTCCTCCATATTTACCAAAAAATCCGTTATTATCTGGATATTTCTTAAAATAATTATCAAAGTTAAATTTTTCTTGCGCCATAACACTACCTCCTATTTGATAATATTTCCTTTATTATATCACAATTTTATATAATGCAATATATAATTTATATTTTATTTTGATAATAACGTTTTATTTATTGACAAGAATTAAAAAAATGATATAATACATACATAAGCAATGAAGAGAAAAGTAATTATCATGGTTGAAACACAGTGACATAAGGATAGTGCGAACTTATGCAAACAGATAATGAAAGAACACTTGGAGCTGTTAGAAGAAATTAAGTAGAACTAACTGTAACATCTGCATTAAAGATGAAATGAGGGTCTAATATTTTATATATTAGGAACTAAGGTGGCACCGCGATATATCGTCCTTAGGTATATATATTCATTGAATATATTGTATACTTAAGGCTTTTTTATTTGGAGGGTATTATGAAAAGAATAAGAGTAAAACAATTATTTAGAGAAAAAGATTCTTTTAGCGAAAAAGAAGTTGTGATTTGTGGGTGGGTAAGAACAAATAGAGCTCAAGCACAATTTGGTTTCTTAAATATTAATGATGGGTCTTTCTTCGAAAACATTCAAGTTGTATATGATAACACATTACCAAACTTTGAAGAAATATCTAAATTTAGAGTTGGTGTTTCAGTTTCAATTAAAGGAAAAGTTATTTTAACACCTGAAATGAAACAACCTCTTGAATTACATGCTTCAGAAGTTGAAATGTTAGGTGATTGTCCAGAAAACTTCCCTATTCAACCAAAAAGACATACAAAAGAATTTTTAAGAGAAGTTGCTCACTTAAGAGCAAGAACTAACCTTTTTTCAGCTGTATTTAGAATTAGAAGCGTAGCTGCACAAGCAATTCATACATATTTCCAAGACAGAGGATATGTATATGTACACACACCACTAATTACATGTGCTGACTGTGAAGGATCAGACCAAATGTTTAAAATATCTACTTTAAAATTTGATAATTTACCATTAGATGATAACAATAAAGTAGATTATTCAAAAGACTTATTTGGTAAACAAGCATTCATCACTGGAAGTGGACAATTACACGGAGAAACATACGCTATGGCTTTTGGAGATATCTATACTTTTGGTCCTACTTTTAGAACAGAAAATTCAAATACAAAAACACATGCTAACGAATTTTGGATGATCGAACCAGAAATGGCATTTTGTGACATCCATGGATTAATGGATATCGAAGAAGAAATGTTGAAGAGTGTAATTAAATATGTATTAGATAACTGTCCAGAAGAAATTGATTTTTGTGATAAATTTGTAGAAAAAGGATTAAAAGAAAAAATTACATCATTATTAAATAGTAACTTTGTTAGAATATCTCATCATGATGTTATTGATATCTTAAAGCAAGCTAAAGTAAAATGGGAATTTGAACCAAGCTATGATGAAGATATCGCAAAAGAACATGAAAGATATATTACTGAACACTTTAATGGCCCTGTTTTCATTACTGACTGGCCTAAAGATATCAAAGCATACTATATGAAAGTAAACCCAGATAACAAAACTGTTGCTGCTGTAGACTTAGTTGTTCCACAAGCAGGTGAATTAATGGGTGGATCTCAAAGAGAAGAAAACCTAGATAAATTATTAGAAAGAATGAAGGAAATGGGCGTTGAAGCAGATGGAATAGATTGGTATCTTGATACTAGAAGATATGGCGGATGCGTACACTCTGGATTTGGAATGGGATTTGAACGTTTAATTATGTATCTAACAGGAGTTGATAACATTAGAGATGTTATTCCTTACCCAAGAACTCCAAAAAATTGTGAATTTTAATAATAATTTAATATTTTTATGTTAAACTATATATATAGTTAGGAGATAATATAATGAGACGATTTTTAAGTTTAACCTTAAACTTTATAATATTATTTGTTTCTTGTTTTACATCAGGTTGTAAAGCTGAAAACAATCAAGAACAAATACCTCACAAAACATATCAAGAGTACCATAATATATTATTAAATAGTACTATAGAGATGGAATTAACTGTTAATAACAAAAAAGCAACTTGTTTCTATGGTAATGATTCAAATATATATGTATACACTATAAAGTATCAACATTCTACAGAATTTGGATATATTTATGATAGTGAAAAAGAAATATTATATGGTTTTGAAAACAAAAAAATATATATAAAAAAAGAAAATATTTCTTTAGATGAAATTATAGAAGAAATGTTTAAATATGCAAACTTTCTTTTATACATAAATCACGATACTTCTGGCTATGAATATAAAAACACTGTAACAGTTTGTAATAGAAAATGTGATAAATATCGTTTCATTGATGAATTGAATGGAGAAGAAGCAACATTTAATGTATATATTGATAAAGAAACAACACTTTGTTTAAAAGCAACTTGTACTACAGAAAGTGGTTTTAATCTTTTATTTGAAACAAAAAAATTTAATTATGTTCCTTCTATAGATTATTACAAAACATATATAGATTCTTTTAATTATAATAATAAATAAAAAACACCCATCTGGGTGTTTTTTTATACAAATACATATCTATTTTTCTTATCAATATAATAAACAACATCAATTATATAATCCACCGTATCATAACTAACAACTTTTGTTGTTCCCCATATTAATATAGCACATTCTGGATGATCAATAAATGGATTTCTATTTCCTTGAATTGAATAAGCAACCTCATTTCTATTCATTTCAAATGTATCAACAGGATCTAATTCATTCCATGACAATAATAATTCTTTTGATTCTGCAATAGATTTAAAAGTATAACTATCAGATTCTTTATATCTAACCATTAAATAGAAAATAATTCTAGCAATATCCCCTTTAACTTCATCTCTTGGTTCATAATATGAAGAATTTGTTGTAGAACCAAATTTCTTATTTCCTCTAGAAGAATTAACAGAAGGATTTGTTGGTTTAATGTGATGTAAATCAGCACCTGCTCCTTCGTTTTTAAACCAACCTAACGATTTAGCCCATACATGTTCTCTATTCCATGTTTTTCCAGAATCCCATTTAGCAGAAACTGATTTTCCAGTATACATTAATATTATATTTCCTGGAACCTCAGGATCAGCATCAGTTTTAGCTAAATCAGTTCTTAAATCATCATAAGTTTCTTTTTTCTTTGTTTTTGATATAATAACCCTTAAACTTGCTTTTAATTCTTCACCAGTATATCCATTAGCTTCTAAATAATAAGGATTCTCTGATGCAAACACAGTAACTATTGGTTCTGGGTCTGGATCTGGGTCTGGATCTGGGTTTGGATCTGGATCTGGGTCTGGGTCTGGATCTGGGTTTGGATCTGGGTCTGGGTCTGGGTCTGGATTAGGCTTTGACCCTTCTAATAATGTAATTTCAAATTCTTTTTCATACCCTTCATAACTTATAGTAACAACATGTTTTCCTGGTTGCTTCAATGATCCAATTTCTTCATCATCTAACATGCTTTCGTTTAAAGATATGAAACCTTTATTTCCATTACTATCTGTTATAATCAATCTTAGATCAGATATATCAAAATCTTCCACATACATTTCTTTATCTAAATATGACATATCTAATTCATATGTATATCCACTTGGAGTTGTATAACACCCTGCTATAAATAGCATTATTGTTATCAATATAATACTTAAAAATCTTTTCATCTTCTTTACCTCTTACTATACTATTATATCATATTTTTTTCTATAATAAAGTATTTAAATATAAAAAAGACTCTATAAATTTATAGAGTCTTTTATTTATTATTATTTTTTAGATTTTTTCTTTTCTTTTTCTTCTTCTGCATTCCAAACTAATACAAATGAAGCACAAATAATTTCAACTAAAACTAATGCTAATAATCCTTCCCACCAAATGTATTTAGTGAAAGCAAATTTAGTATATCCTGCTTCAAAAATATCTCTATCATATACCTTTTTAAATGTCTTTTTGATATTAGCTTTGATTTCTTTATTTTCATCTGTATCTTTACTAATTGAATCATTATAGAAATCGTCTTTTTCAATTGTATGAACAACTTCAGATTCTAATTGATTTTCAGCATCAACAAAGTTAGAATTTACACTTACTTTAATTTCTACATTTGAACCAAATCCATTGCTTTTTAAAGTAGTTCCAGTTAAAACATAATATCTCATTGATGTTGGGTTACTTGCGTTTAATTTGTTTCCTTCACTATCTTTTTCTGGACTATATCCATAGTCATAAATAACAGTTAAATCAGATTCAGCTGTAACGTTAGCAGTTGTTGTTGTAACAATTTTATATAATGTTTCTTCATTTTCTTTATCCACAATTTCAATACTGATTGTTGGTAATTCAGTATATAATAATTTATGTTGTCCAGATGGATCAAGAACTGTAGCTAAAGCTTCATAATTTACATTATAAACAGCAAAATAATAAGTTAAATAATAATTATCTCTTTTTCCAAGATAATTATCTCTATCATTATAGTAAGCTTCATTTTTAATTTCATTACCTCTAATGATTGAGAAAGTAAATAAATCACCATATTCACTAGTTACCTTGTCTTTAACATAGAAATCATATTCTCCGTTTTCTTTTGAGTATTCTAAAGATTGATTAATATATTCTAAATAAGAAACTAATCTATCTTCTGTATTCTCATCACTTGCTTTTTCCATGTAATAATCGAAGTATGTATTTTCATAATTTCCGTAGAAATATACACCAATATATAA
>JAEIGA010020516.1_pt1 | contig 10077 bp, 7 predicted proteins | sample 9270691 | NCBI WGS metagenome assembly JAEIGA01 (sample SAMN17057246, study PRJNA624740) | gut metagenome | biome: biome; isolation source: fecal sample | host: Bos grunniens | place: China: Xizang | collected 2019
GCACCCGACTTCCCCACAGGAGGTTACATCATGGGTTTGCAGGGCGTGAAGTCAGCTTACGAAACGGGTCGCGGTCGCGTAATTATGCGTGCGAAGGCAAATATCGAAAGTGGTGAATTGCACGATAAGATTGTGGTGACAGAAATCCCTTACGGTGTCAACAAGGCTGAACTCATTAAGAGCATTGCGGAGATGGTGAACGAGCGTAAGTTGGACGGCATCTCAAATATCAACGACGAATCCGACCGTGAAGGTCTTCGTATTGTAGTTGACGTAAAGCGCGATGCAAATGCAGGTGTGGTGCTCAACAAACTTTACAAGATGTCGGCGCTTCAAACCAGTTTCTCTGTAAACTGTATCGCTCTTGTGGGTCCCACAGGCAAGCAGCGCCCCAAGTTGCTCACATTGAAGGACTGCATCGCAGAATTTGTGAAGCACCGCCACGAAGTAGTGTTGCGCCGTACGGCATACGAATTGCGTAAGGCACAGGAGCGTGCGCACATCCTTGAAGGTCTCATCATTGCCAGTGATAATATTGACGAAGTGGTGCGCATCATCCGTGCGTCAAAAACTCCTGAAGCAGCTGTTGAAGGCTTGATGGAACGCTTCTCGCTCGATGATATTCAGGCAAAGGCCATCGTCGAAATGCGCCTCCGTCAGTTGACAAACTTGATGCAGGATAAACTCCACGAAGAGTATGACGACCTCCAGCGCAAGATTGCTTACTACGAGCAAATCCTTTCTGACGAAGAACTTTGTAAGAAGGTTATTAAGGACGAACTTATTGAGGTGAAGGAAAAGTATGGCGACGAGCGCCGTACGGAAATTATTCCCGCCGCTGGCGAATGGAATCCTGAAGACTTCTATGCTAATGATGACGTAGTAATCACTATTAGCCATCTCGGTTATATTAAGCGTACACCGCTCGCAGAGTTCCGCGCTCAGGCTCGTGGTGGGGTAGGTAGCAAGGGCGGTTCTACACGCGATGCTGACTTTATTGAATACATCTACCCAGCAACGATGCACAATACGATGCTCTTCTTTACCTCTAAGGGTCGTTGCTACAAACTCAAGGTGTATGAACTCCCCGAAGGTAATAAGGCGTCAAAGGGTCGTGCTATTCAGAACATGCTCAACATCGAACCGGGCGATAGCGTGAATGCTTGTTTGAACGTAGCGCAGTTTGATAATCAGGAATACCGTGAGTCGCACAATATTGTGTTCTGTACAAAGCAGGGTATCATTAAGAAGACACTTCTTGACGATTATAAGAACGTGCGTGCGAAGGGTATTATCGCCATCAACTTGCGCGATGATGACCAAGTGGTAAGCGTGTGCTTGACCAACGGCGAAAACGAAATCATTGTGGCGAACCGTGCGGGTCGTGCTATCCGCTTTAACGAAAATACGGTACGTACGATGGGACGTGGCGCTACGGGTGTGAAGGCTATGGCGATTGACCAGGCAGAAGACGAAATCGTAGGCATGGTTTGCGTAGAAAATCCTGAAAAGCAGACGGTGCTTGTCGTTAGTGAACAAGGTTTTGGTAAGCGCAGCAGCGTGGAAGACTATCGCATTACGAACCGTGGCGGTAAGGGCGTGAAGACGCTCAACGTAACCGAAAAGGTGGGCGAACTTGTGGCGATTAAGTGCGTGACTGACGAGGACGACTTGATGATCATCAATAAGAGTGGTATCACCATCCGCCTCAAACTCTCAACAGTGAGCGTTCAGGGTCGCGTAACTCAGGGTGTACGTCTTATCAACCTTACGAAGCGCAACGATGTTATCAGCAATGTGTGCATCGTGCCTACGGAAGAAGACGAAGTAGAAACAGAAGAAGGCGTAGAGGCTGTTCAGGATGTTGTTGTAGAACAGGAAACTACAGAAACTGAAACTCCTAACCTCTTCTCAGAAGTTGAAGGCGAAGAATAAACCAAACGAAAATGTTTTACTTGTGGGCAGCTTGTCTGCCCACCTAAACAAATAAAATTATGAAGAAAATTTTGCTTGCTATCTCAATGGTAGCTTCTACACTTACAGGCTTCGCGCAAAATAGTGCGATTCATAAGGTAGAGTTCATGGTAGAAAAGGAACGTTATGAAGAAGCGCTCCAGATTATTGAAACAGCCTTGGCAAATCCTAAGACTACTAAGTTTGCAGGTTTCTATTACAACAAGGGTGAAGTAAACCGTAAGTACTTCGAACGCGTATTGGATTTGGCTTCTCAGGGTTATCCCTTCGACACTGTGGCATTCTGCAACTACCTTGACGAAGCTGTTACCAACTTTACTAAGAGTCACCTTGCTGATATGCAGCCCGATAAGAAGGGACGCGTAGAACCTCAGTATAAGGAGAAGAACTATATGACGCTTAAGACGATGGTGAATTACTACAACTATGCGGGCGTTTTCGCAAACCAAATGGGTGATTACCAGAAGTCTATTGAGTGGTTCCGTAAGTATTATGAGTTCCCCAAGAATCCCGTCTTCTCAGCTGCAGAAACAGATTCACTTTACGCAATCAACCCTGTGAACTATGGTCAGACTGCTGTGAATATCGTGATGCTCAACTTCCAGTTGAAGAATTGGGACGGTATTTTGGAAACTGTTGACGCTGCGCTTAAGGATACGTTCTCTACGCGTGACCTTTACCTCATGAAGATGCAGGCGCACCTTGAGAAGAATGACTCTGCAGCTTATATTAACGACCTCAAGGACGCTATTGCGCGTACCGAACACGTAGGTTTCGCACAAAACTTGCTTTACGTTTACATGCAGCGTAACCAGCCCGAAGAAGCGATGGCTTTGGCTAACGAACTCGTAGCTTCAAATCCCTCAAGCCACACAGGTTACTACCTTAAGGGTTGTATTGAGTTGAACATGTTGAAGAACTATGTTGCTGCGCGCGAAAGTTTTGCAAAGGCTATTGAACTCAATCCCTCGTTCGTAGATGCAAACGTAAACATGGCTTATACGTTCATGAACGAAGTGGTTGCGCGTCGTAACAACGGTGACTGGAAGCTCGACCGTAATAATAAGAAGGAGTTTGACCGTGAATTTGAAGAAATCAAGAAGTATTACGAACAGGCTCTTCCTTACATGGAGCGTGCACACGAATTGGTGCCCGAACAACCTAAAGTATGGGCGGCTGCACTTCAGCAGATTTACACCAACCTTCAGAACAAGCAGAAGGCTGATGAAATGGATGCCATCTTGAGCACAGCATATTAAGATAACCTAAGAGTGACGGGTAGCCAAAGGGTTACTCGTCACTCGTTGATAAGACACAAAAAACATGATGAAAAGAATTCTCTCCTTTCTTTTGGTTGCAATCGCAGTAACATTCCCCGTTGCTGCGCAAAAGGAGTTGAAAGCACTTCGAGCGTTTGTGAAAGCAAAGAATACTTCGGAAGCTATGAAGGAGGTTGCACGCTTGGAGAAAGATAGTATTTGCCGATTCATGCCCAAGTTGTATGAACTGGCGGCTAAGGCACAGATACAAATCAATGATGTAGAGAATGAGAAGGTGTACTTGAAGAAAGCCTGTGATACGGCAAAACTATTTGAAACTACGCGCCAGATTTTTTATTATATCCACAAAGCAGATTCTCTTGAACGCTGTTTGATGGAGATGCAAGGCAAGCTTCACACTATAGACAAGGATAAAGTAAAGCTATTACAGCGTTATCATAAGAACTTGGTGGCGGGCACACGTTATTTTTATGCTCGAAAGAACTACAAGGAGGCACAGCGACACTTAGATATGCTTCTGTCACTTGTAGACAGTCCGCTTTGCGGCGTTATACGGGTTGATACCCTTTCTGAGGACTATGCTGTTGACGCATATATGTTCACCTTTAGTGCGTTTCAGAATAATGATTTCAGCGCAGTCGAACGTTACAAGACTTTGCTCTTTAATCATCCTCGCTATTACCCCTCAACGCTCGAAATGTATGCGCGTGTAGCAAATGCTTCGGGGAAGTTTGAAAAATTTGAGGAGTACTTGCGAAAAGGGGCAGAGGAATTTCCGCTTCAACACTATTTCTTTGACGAGTTGGCTTCGATCTATGTTGCAGACGAGCGCTATTCTCAAGCGATAGTCCTTGCTGATCAACAACTCAGTGCAGAATCCACCTCGTTAAGGGCGATGTATCTCAAAGCACATGCTTTGTATAAGTTGGAAGATGAAGCGCCCTGTATTGAGGTGTGTAAAAAACTGACAGCTGCTGATACTGCCCACCACTATGTGGATGCCAATTATTATGCGGGACTGTTTATTATGAACAAATTACAAACGATTTATCTCCCTACGCGTATTGGTTCGAAAGCATTTGAACGTGCGAAGAACGAGATGAAGAACGTTTGTGAAGAAGCACGTCCCTATTTAGAAACCTACCGTAAGTACTGCCCCTCGCAACACGAAAAGTGGGCGCCACTCCTTTATCGTGTGTACCTTGAACTCAATATGGGACCTGAGTTTGAGGATGTAAGCAGATATGTACACTAATTTCGGTAGTTGATAAGTTTGTTAGGTACGAGTAAACGTGTTAGTTTCAGGCATAAACGTCTGCCAGTCCCTTATGGTTATTCTTCCATCCTCCTCCTCATTACCAATTACTTCATGAATCCCTTTTTTACGTCATATACCCTCACCCCGTTCAACCTTATTCGTAACGAACACATAGACCCCGCCATTCGCCAAGGCATTGCCGAGCAGATGGAGGAGATTGAGGCTATTGTAAATAACCCCGAGGCACCCACATTCGCCAATACCATTTTGGCGCTGGAAGAGAGTGGGGCGCTTCTGGATAAAGTGACGACAGTGATGTACAACCTCCTCAGTGCGCATACCAACGACGAACTTGAGGCATTGGCACAGGAACTCTCGCCCGTGCTTTCTGAACATTCGTCAAACATCATGCTCAATGAGGCGCTCTATTTGCGTGTGAGATCTGTAATGGAGGCTGGTGCTGACGACTTGGATGCTGAGGAGCGTATGCTGTTGGAGAAAACCTATGAGGGATTTGAGCGTGCAGGGGCAAATCTTGCACCTGAGCAGAAGGAGCGTTTCCGAGAAATTAAAAAGGAACTCTCGCAACTCACCCTACAATTCTCGCAGAACAATTTGAAGGAAACCAACGACTTCATCCTTCACCTTACCGAGAAAGAAGACCTCGTTGGGCTTCCCGAATCACAGCGTGAACAGGCAGTGATTGCCGCACGCGAGCGCAATCTTGAGGGGTGGGTGTTTACACTTCACGCTCCGAGTTACGTGCCCTTCCTGCAATATGCCGAACGTCGCGATTTGCGCCAAAAGATGTACGAGGCATACAATACAAAGTGTACTCGCGACAACGAACATAATAACTTTGATATCGTAGCACGCCTGGTAAACCTCCGTCGTGAGTTAGCCCAACTGCTTGGGTACAATAATTATGCAGAGTATGCCTTGAAGCGTCGCATGGCAGAGCGTCCAGAAACGGTAAACGACTTGTTGGCGCAACTCATTGCTGCTTACAAACCTACAGCACAACGTGAAGTAGCTGAGGTCTTCGCTCTTTCACCCGATGAACCTCAGCCTTGGGATTTTGCTTTCTATGCTCACAAATTGCAAAAGCAACGCTACGATATTGATGCCGAAATGTTGCGCCCTTATTTTGAACTCTCTCGTGTGAAGCAGGGAGTCTTTGGATTGGCTACAACACTTTATGGCATCACCTTTGTGGAGAACAAGGAGATTCCCGTCTACCATGAGGATGTTACTGCTTACGACGTATTTGATGCCGACGGCAGTCCCCTTGCAGTGCTCTACACCGATTTTCATCCCCGTGCTTCAAAGCAGGGTGGGGCATGGATGACCAGTTACTGCGAACAGTCGGAAGGGGAGCGCCCACACGTTTCTATTGTGATGAACTTCAGCAAACCTACCGACGACAAACCCGCACTGCTCACGCACGGTGAATTGGAAACCTTCTTGCATGAGTTTGGACATGCCCTACACGGCATATTTGCCAATACGCGCTTTAAGTCGTTGAGCGGAACGAATGTTTATTGGGACTTTGTAGAACTGCCCTCACAGTTTATGGAAAATTATGCGGTGGAAAAAGAATTCCTCCGTACCTTTGCTTTCCACTACGAAACGGGTGAGGCAATCCCCGATGAACTGATCGCGCGCATCGTTGCGAGCAGAAACTATAATGCAGCCTATGCTTGCATGCGCCAAGTCTCGTTTGGCTTGTTGGACATGGCGTACTATACCCTTACAGAACCCTTCAATGCCGACGTACGCACCTTTGAGCGTCAGGCTTGGCAGGAGGCGCAGATGCTCCCCCCATTTGAACCTGCGTGTATGACCGTTCAGTTTGGTCACATCATGTCGGGCGGATATTCAGCGGGATATTACAGTTATAAGTGGGCTGAAGTGTTGGATGCAGATGCCTTTGCCTATTTCAAGCAGAAGGGTATCTTCAATCAAGAAGTCGCTACATCGTTCCGAAAAAACATTTTGGAGCGTGGCGGTACACAACATCCCAAAGAACTCTACCGCAACTTCCGAGGACAAGACGCTACGATTGAAGCCCTCCTTACACGCACAGGAGTGGAACGCCTCTAAATGACGCTGCAACGCAGAGGTTCAAAATAACATCTGAGTTGTTGAAAATAAACTCCGATTTAATTCAAACAAACTCCCAGTTAATTTGATTTATCTCCCAGTTAGTTTTTAGGAATGCTGATTGGCAGTTTTTTGCGTCCAGTATGCTCCTGAATCAGCGCGATGAAAAAGCCCTTTTATGGGTAAAAACTACCTTGCTTGCATATAATAAAAAAAGAAACATGACTATCAACAAACAAATAGAACTTGACCGCCGTTATTTGCGCATGGCAAAAATCTGGTCAGAAAACTCATATTGCACTCGTCGCCAAGTGGGTGCCCTTATCGTTAAAGATCAGATGATTATCTCGGATGGTTATAACGGTACACCTGCTGGATTTGAAAATATTTGTGAAGATGAACATAGCGTTACAAAACCCTATGTGCTTCATGCTGAAGCAAACGCTATTACCAAAATTGCGCGTTCAGGTAATAACTCAGATGGGGCAACACTTTATGTAACAGATAGTCCCTGTATTGAATGTGCAAAATTGATTATCCAAGCAGGTATTAAGCGTGTGATTTATGGGCGTGAATATCGCCTCACGGATGGCGTTGACCTCTTGCGTCGTGCGAATATTGAAGTAATTTATCTCAATGAAGAATAGACTTTTTCGTTTCATCCCCCTGCTCGTAGCTATTGCAATGATTCTGGGGATTATGATTGGCACGTTTTATTCCAATCACTTTGCTGGAAATCGACTTGCCATTATCAATACGTCAAGTAATAAACTTACCGATTTGCTACACTTGGTAGACGACCAATATGTTGACTCTGTTGATATTTCAGACCTTGTAGAGAAGTCACTTCCCAAAATCCTAAAAGAACTTGACCCACACTCTACCTATATTTCAGCCAAGGATGTAGAGGGAGCAATGCAGGAATTGCAAGGAAGTTTCCAGGGAATTGGTGTGCAATTTAGCATTCAGGAAGATACGGTGTGTATCCTGAAAATTATTGAAACTGGACCAGCTCAGAAAGTAGGCTTGCGTGCAGGAGACCGCATTGTGTATGTGGATGATTCGCTCTATGTAGGCAAAATCGTAACTAATGATGAAACGATGAAACGCTTAAAGGGCAAAGCTGGGACTGAAGTTAAACTTCGTGTGAAGCGTAAGGGTGTTGCTGGATTACTTGACTATACCATTCAGCGTGGAAGTGTGCCCGTGAAGACGGTTGATGCGTCATACATGGTAAACGATACAACTGGTTATCTGCGTATTACAAGTTTTGGCGACAATACGTATTCTGAATTCCTTGCAGCCCTTGCAAAGTTGCGTATGAAGGAATGTACTTCGTTGATTATTGACGTGCGTAACAATCTTGGTGGTTATATGCACCCCGCAATTTTGGTGGCAAATGAGTTTCTTCCAGCAGAGCGTCTTATCGTATATATGGAAGGGCGCCATTCTCCTCGTGAAGACTACAAAAGTGATGGGCGAGGGATGTATAAGGGCATTGATGTAGTGGTGTTGGTAGATGAAGCCTCAGCTTCCGCCAGCGAAATCTTTGCTGGTGCGCTTCAAGACAATGACCGTGCTGCGATTGTAGGGCGTCGCACATTCGGTAAGGGATTGGTGCAAGTGCCCATCGAGTTTCGTGATGGTTCCATGCTTCGCCTTACCAAAGCGCGTTATTACACGCCCGCAGGACGTTGCGTTCAGAAACCCTATGAGATGGGTAATGACACTGCTTACGAGGCTGACCTCATCGAACGTGCCCTTCATGGTGAATATTACTCAGCGGATAGCATCAAAGTTTCGGGCGAAAAATACACCACGTTTGGTGGACGTACCGTCTATGGTGGTGGAGGTATCATTCCCGACTATTTCATACCCCGTGACACGGTTGGAATTACCTCTTATTTCCGCGACCTTTACAACACCGACATTCCCTATAAGTTCGTATTCAATGTGGTGGATAAACATCGTGAACTCTTCGAATCTTGTCCCGATGTTGAAACACTTGTGGCATTACTTCGCAAGATGAAACTCGTTGATAAACTTGTGCTTGAAGCAGACAAGAAAGGGGTGAAGCGTCGTAACCTTATGATTCGCACTTCTTACCACCTCATTGAACGCTATCTCTTCATCAATATCATTGATTACATATTTGGAGTGTCAGAGGCTACAAAGTATGAAAATCGCACCGATGCAGCTATGCTTAAAGCCCTTGAAATTATTGATGAAGGCAAGGCACGACCGATAATAGAGTAGGGGAGCGAGAGGTGAAAATGGTAATCAATTCTCGTTGATGAAAAGTTGGGTGACGCGTGCTTTCAACCTAAATTTTTAACCTTATAATATGGAGTCTAAGCCAGTTCTTCGCCAACTCATGCGCGCTCGCAAAAATGCATCTACGCAGCAAGAGCGTGAGCAACAATCTCATGAAATAATGCGCCTTTTGGAGGACCATCCCGTCTTCCAAAAGGCGCATGTCGTGTTGCTTTATGCCTCACTTCCCGATGAGGTACAAACGATGGGATTTATCTCAAAGTGGCAGGGGCGAAAGCAAATCCTGCTTCCTGTCGTGGTGGGCGATGAGTTGGAGGTGAGAGAATATGCCGTTGGAGCATCTTTGGAACAGAGTGGTTATGGCATCCCTGAACCTCACCAGGGACGTGTGATTACCGATTATTCAGTTATTGACATTGCCATAATTCCAGGTGTTGCTTTCACTAAAGAGGGCAAGCGTTTGGGCAGAGGAAAAGGTTATTATGATCGACTTCTGAATCAACCCACCTTTAGTGGCATTTACAAGTTAGGCATTTGTTTTCCCTTTCAACTACTTCCCGAACTACCAACATCCTCTCACGACATATCCCTTAATGAAATCTTAACGTTTAGTTCTGCAAAGCAAACTTGTTAAAATCTATAGTAGATGTACTTAGTAAGCCCTATTATAGCGAGAAAACCCGCCAAACATTTGGTTATCTCAACAAACATGATTAACTTTGCACTCGCTTAACAGCACCAAGGTTAGATTCGCTAGCTCAGTAGGTAGAGCACAACACTTTTAATGTTGGGGTCTTGGGTTCGAGCCCCAAGCGAATCACCAGAAAGAAGGGACTCATGTGAGTCCCTTTCTTTTTTTATATTCTTATCGCCTTTGATTATCAAAAGGTTAAAATGGGTTGGCGCATTTTCCTTGTGTATGCCCCTAAATGTTATGAGTACAGTTTCATTTTAGCTGTAAAACTGCAAGTAATTTTAGAACAAAGGTCGAGAATCTGTATGTCTACCTTGAAAGCATGGCAGTTGGTCGCTATGTATTTAAGAAATGGGCAGGGTGGACAAAAAGTAGGATGGTTTTACTCTAAAAAACTCTTATTGGACAAAAAGTAGGATAGAATCCCTTGACTGAGCCGGCTCAGTCAAGGGATTTGTCGTTTAATAATGTCTCAGAATGTACTCGTCTAACAA
>JAEIGA010020517.1_pt1 | contig 10076 bp, 8 predicted proteins | sample 9270691 | NCBI WGS metagenome assembly JAEIGA01 (sample SAMN17057246, study PRJNA624740) | gut metagenome | biome: biome; isolation source: fecal sample | host: Bos grunniens | place: China: Xizang | collected 2019
CACATCGCCTTTGTTATGTTTTTTCAAACGTTCCCGTAAATCAGCTGTATGACCGATATAACGCTGCTCAGGATGTTCAATACTGCGTAAAATATAGGTGTAAAACATTGTCAGTGGCTTCTGTTGACCGGTTGTCGCAATTCGCAGCTGCACAGCCCTCCGCCGCTCTCTGAGCTATGGAGGGCATCCTTCGCACGCTCCGTTGCACTCCGCTTTTTTTGCTTGCGCAAAAAAAATCTACGGATGGCATTCCTGACGGCCTGCCATCCGTAGCTTTAGCGAAGGATGGTGGGCGTAGTAGAACTCGAATCTACGACCTCCACGATGTCAACGTGGCGCTCTAACCAACTGAGCTATACGCCCTCTTGCGATGTTACATAATATAGCACGATTCGGCGGCTTGTCAACTCATTTTTGAAAAAAATTTCAAAAAAACATCGCAAAATCACCTGAAATGGCTCCGGAAATCGCTCCGGACAGAAAAAATATCTGCAAATATTTCACTTTTTCATATTGCAACTTCAATTTCCCCCGGATATATTCTATAATGAAACGCAATCAAATTTCAAACCTGACTTATTTGGAGAAAATTTATCATGGCAATCCCTTTTTCACATTGTTTCAACTGGGTCGATTATCCGGATAAACTCTGGAACAATATAATCAGCGAATTCAAAGACAACGGAGTTGACCGCTTCGTCCTTACCGATGGACTGCTGAAAAATTGTCTTTCCGACCCCTGGGGATTAACCCGGCTCAAGGTCAAAACTGTGAAACAGCAGATAAGTTTCGGCGATGCCCATTTGCCCTACGGTCAACCCTACGACCTCTGCTGTGCCGAAAAGGGACGCCGTCCGCAAATGCTCGAAGAGCAGAAGCGGGCAATGGCTTGCGCCGCCGAACTCGGCTGCAAAACCTGCACCATCCATATCGGCGCTTATGAAAGTATTTTTTATCACACCCCAAATTCCGAATTGCGCCCCCATGTGATCGATTCTCTGGGAATTTTGCTCGAAGAAGCGGAAAAACTGGACATCATCATCGCCATCGAGAACAGTTTCGAACGTTCCAACACCCCCGCCGAAGTCCTTTATTATATGAGCTGCTTCGACAATCCTCACCTCGGGGTTTGTTATGATTCCGGTCACGCTTGTTTGATGACCGATTTCCCCGGCAAGTCCAGAGAAAAATATTTTTCTCCGATGGACAGCGCATGGGGCGAGGTCGTCGAATGTTATCCCGATGCTCTCGGCGATCTCCTGCCCCATATTGTAACCTGCCATCTGCACGACAATGACGGATATTCCGATGCCCATCAAATGCCCGGTGAAGGCAGAATAAATTGGCCGGAACTGATTTCCAAAATCCGTACTGCTCCGCGTCTGGTTTCCATGCAGAGCGAAGTTTCGATGGGGAAATATGCTTATTCCATTCGCAATCTTGCCGAAACTTTCCGGAAGATCATCGGCTGAAAGATCCCGGCGGCGCCAACATAAATCGGCATGGTTTTTGATTTCTCAAAAAAATTTTTCTTTCCCGTTTGATAATACGCCGAGGAGGGCTATATTATCCCGGAAAGAATATTTTTAATCTATGACAGGGAATGGAATAAATTTTATGGCTCAAAGTTTGCAGATCAAAGGCGGCACCATAACCGGTGGGGAAGTTACTGTTTCAGGCAATAAAAATGCCGCATTGCCGGCGATTTCTGCAATGATGCTCACCGATGAAGAGGTGGTTTTACACAATATTCCGGATATTCGTGACGTGCGCAGCATGCTGGATATCACCGGAGAACTCGGTGCCGAATTCACTTTCGAAAACAACACTTTGCGTTTCCGCTGTTCCAAAATCAAAACCACCACAATTTCCAAAGAACTCTGTTCGCGCAACCGCACCAGCATCCTCTTTGCCTCTTCGCTGATCGCCCGCTGCGGTCACGCTGAACTTTTTCCTCCCGGCGGCGACGTGATCGGCCGACGGCGACTGGACGGACACTTTTACGGTCTGACGAAACTCGGTGCCGAAATGGCTCCGGATATCACGACCTACAAATTCACGGCTCCGAATGGACTTTCCGGGCGGGAACTTTTTCTTGATGAAGCCAGCGTCACCGGGACGGAACAGATCATTATCGCCGCTTCGACCGCCAAAGGTACGACCGTTCTGTATAATGCCGCCTGCGAACCCCATGTCTGCGATCTGGCGAATCTGCTCAACACCATGGGTGCAAAAATTTCCGGTATCGGCAGCAACACCTTGACCATCGAAGGCGTGGAAAAACTTCACGGCTGCGAATACACCATTTGCAGCGACCATATCGAAGCCGGCAGTTTCATCGCTCTCGCCGTCGCCACCGATCGTGAGATCACCCTCCGCAATACCGGATTCCCCCGCTACTACTGGATGACCCGCCGCGTCTTTGAACGCATGGGAGTCAACATGACTCTGCAGCCGGATCTGATCCATATCCCCGGCAACCAGTCCCGTACGATCGAAAGCGATTTCGGCGGACATATGTACCAGATTTCCGACGGTCCCTGGCCCCAGTATCCCTCGGACATGATGAGCTGTACCATCGTCGCCGCCACCCAATGTCAGGGCAGCGTGATGTTTTTTGAAAAAATGTTCGAAAGCCGCATCTACTTCGCTGACCGCCTGATCAGCATGGGTGCCCACGCCATCGTCTGCGACCCGCACCGGGTGGTCATCAGCGGCAGATCAAAACTGCACGGGGTGAATATGTCCAGCCCGGATATCCGTGCCGGGATGGCAATGGTCGTCGCCGCCCTCGCCGCCGAAGGCGACAGCCGCATCGATCAGGCGGAAATGATCTACCGCGGTTATGAAAGACTTCCGGAAAAACTCCGGGCGCTCGGCGCCGACGTCGAAGAGATCATCGGCTGAAATCAAAGGAACCACTCCTGATGCTTGAACATATTTACGCTCTCTCGATGGTCGGTATGGAGATGCTTTTTCTCTTTACCATCCTGCTTGCGCTCTACCATCAGCGCAAAGTCATCGGCGAGAGTGCGTTTATTATGATCATCGCCTTGCTTTTCACCTTTGACCGCTGGATCGCTCCGGCGGACATCCGGGTGGTTCTGTGGGGCGACGAAACCTTCCGGGTCGGCGAAGTCGCCATCGGTCTGCCCGCATTGACCGCATTTCTGCTGGTCTACATAATGCAAGGGGTGCTGGCCGCCCAGCGGGTGCTGTTGGGAATGATCACCGCCTTTCTGATCTACATTTACATGGGGCAGATCACCCGATTGCAATGCGACTGGACCGGATTTTCTCTTTTCCCGGGATTGTATGGAGGAGCGTTGGAAGCGTTGCTGAGTTCCGGCCGGGCCACGGTGAATCTGCTGTCCATTTCGCACTTTTTTGAATTGCTCTGTCTGCCGGTCATCTACAACCGGTGGTTGAGTCTGGGATTTTCCCGGAGGTGGTCAATCTTACTGGCGATGCCCTGCGCATTGCTGGCGGGATTGCTTCCGTCGCTGGTGTCGGGAATCGCCGGGGACAGTATAAGTCAGATTTTCAACGGCGATTTTTATGCACGGCTGGTCGGAGTGATGATCCTGGCGGTGATGCTGGTCATCTACATCGAACGCTTTGAAACCGAGGTCGTCGACAACCGCCACGCCGGAGTATTCGATTTTGTCTTTGCCTTTTTCGGCAGTTACGGCCGACTGCAGGAGACTGAAAAACATTTGAAAGAGTGGCAGAACCGCTTTCATGCCGTTTTCGATCACTCGACCGAAATCATCATAACCTGCGATGACCGGGGAAAGATCGTCGATGCCAACATCGCTGCAAAGGAGTTGTTCCATGCCTTCAAAAACGGCAACATCGCCGGTATGCGATTGGAAAAACTCATCACCAGAGAACAGGGAGGAAATATCGAACTGCCGACCGATATATCCGTCCCTTTGCAGATCGATTGCGTCACCCGGGCTCCGGAAAAAGAGCGGAAGATCCTGCAGACCTCGATCTTTCCGGTGCAGCTGCCGCAGCGCAAACTTCTGGTAATGACTGCCCGGGATGTCACTAAAGAACGGGAATACGCCCGAGAAAAAGAGGCGCTTACCGAACAGCTCAACCACTCCCAGCGTCTGGAATCTCTCGGCATCCTCGCCGGCGGCATTGCCCATGACTTCAACAACTGCATCCATGCGATTTTAGGTTATGTGGATGTGGCGACGATCTTCAATCAGGGCGACCCCGAAGCGATGCGCACCCAATTGGAAAAGATCGGCAGTATCGCCGAACAGGCGGGAAAACTCACCGGACAGATGCTGGGATTCGCCCGCCGGGGCAAATATCATGTGGTGGAAATCAATATTGCCGAACTGTTTGAACAATGCCGGATGCTGATCTCCCCGCAAAAACTCGGAACGGTGAATTTCGAAGTGACTCCGCCGGAATATGATTTAAAAATTGCCGCCGACACCTTTCAAATGCAGCAGGTGCTGATCAATATGCTGCTCAACGCCGTGGATGCGTTGAATGGAACCGCCGACCCCAAACTCGAACTCTTTGCCATCGAAGCGGTCGATTGCCCGGTTCCCTTTGCCCCTCCTCCCGGAGATCTGGAAAATGCCGCTCCGGAAAACTATCTCGCCATCGTCATCCGGGACAACGGCTGCGGTATGTCTTCCGAAGTTGCGGCGCGGATATTTGAACCGTTCTTCACCACCAAACCGGTCGGCAGCGGCACCGGCATGGGACTTTCCATGGCCTACGGTATCATCGCCAACCACAAAGGGTGGATACAGCTGAAATCCGCCGAAAATTCCGGAACCTCTTTTGCGATTTTCATGCAGAAAGCCTGAAATTTCCCGGCAATGAAAAACAACAGCGGCAACTTGTAATTATTTACGGTTCCGGTTATATTATATTGAAGTATTTTTAATGGAGTATTTGGAGAAATCAAGATGTTCGAACAGTTGAAACTTGACCGCCCGCTGGTGGTATTTGATATTGAAAGCACCGGTGTCGTCCCCCAGCGTGACCGCATCGTGGAGATCGCCGTTTTGAAAATCATGCCGGACGGCGAAAGCCGCAGCACCGTGCGGCGGCTCAATCCGCAAATGCCGATCCCTCCGAGCGCCACGGCGATCCACGGCATCACCGATGCCGATGTGGCGGCATGTCCGGTTTTCGACGATATTGCCGACAAACTGCTGGCATACCTTGAAAATTGCGACCTTGCCGGATACAATATCCAGGGCTTTGATATTCCGCTTCTGGAAAATGAATTCAAACGGGTCGGTCTGGATCTGCGCACCTCCGAACGCCGGGTGATCGATGCGTACACGCTGTTCTGCAAACTCTATCCGCGTACGCTCACGGCTGCTTATAAATTTTTCTGCGGCAAGGATCTGGAAGGCGCGCACGGCGCAGCCGCCGACACCGCCGCCACCTGGGAGGTACTGCTCGGCCAGCTGGAACGCCACCCGGAACTGCCCCGGACGGTGGATGAATTGGCAAAATTCTCCGACAACAGCGACCCCGATGCCCTCGACCGCAACCGCCGTTTCAAATGGAACGGCGATGAAGTAGTGGTCAACTTCGGTAAATATTCCGGCCGAACCCTGCGCGACCTTGCCGAAAATGAACCGGGATTCCTGCGCTGGATCATCAAAAACGATTTCCCGGACGATGTCAAAGGCATCGCCCAGGATGCATTGTTCGGTAAATTCCCTGTCCGCAAAACCCCTGCCGGAAACAGCGAAAGTGAAAACGCCTGACGATCTGGAAAAACTCGCCACTTTGCTCGATGACGAAAACGAAGATGTCGCCATCAATGTCATCGCGGCGCTGTTGGAACATCAGGAAGAGTTGGGCGATCTGCCCGCCCGGCTTCAGGAACACTCCAATGAATTGGTGCGCCGCCGGGCGCATCAATTGCAGTCGGCGATAACGTTCCGCAACTGGCGCCGGGAATTTTATGCCCTGCTCGATGAAAATGATCCGGATTTTGAAACCGGATTGATCCTTTTGCATATGCTCTGGTTTGACCGGGATTCCCGTACCAATGTCGCAACTGCGTTGAAAAATTTCATCTCGGCCGCAAAAAATCCCGCCCGGCCGTTGAATACTTTGGAAGACGCCCGCTCATTGATGTGCCGTCTGGGCTTCGCCGCCGAACTGGAAAGCACCATCCATCCGGAAAATTACTGCATCGGAACCATTCTTTCCCAACATTGCGGTGCCGGAAGTTTGCTGCTGGGACTGCTGAAAACTTTGATGACGGAACCGGAAAAGTTTCAAGTTGTGAGATTCTGCGGTGAATTTGCGCTCCGGGACAACCGGAACACCATTCTCCGCGGCATCGGCGACTGGCGGTGCTGCCGGTTGTCTTCGGCGCAGGATTTTGAATTTTTCTCCCAGCGGGATATTCTGCATCTTGCCGGAAATATGCTGTTGTCCAGTGCCGTCAACAGCGACAGTTTCCGCTATGTTCTCACGATAACCCGGGCGCTGTGCGGGGATGCCGGAGACGGAGTGCTGGCGACATTCCCCTATCCTTATGGAGAAAAAAACTGATATTTATACTATTTGTGCATATAATATGGCAAAAATTACATAGTCAAATGCCCAAATGGTGGTATATTATGATGTTGACAATGTTTTAACCCTTAATTTTGAAAGGTCGTTTTTATGGAAATCATCATTTGCAAAAGTGCTGAATGCGCTGAAAAACTCGCCGCCCGCATGATCGCCGATGCCATCAATGCCAAACCGGAATTCAAACTCGGTCTCGCCACCGGCGCCACCATGGAAGGCGTCTACGCTGAACTTTCCCGGCTCAACAAGGCCGGCGAAGTCGATTTCTCCCAGGTGCGTTCCTGGAACCTGGACGAATATGCCGGACTTGCTCCCGAACACGATCAGAGCTACCGCTACTACATGAATAAGCACCTTTTCAACAATGTCAATATCGACATCCGCAACACCCATCTGCCCGATGGCCTTGCCGATGACGAAGAAGCCGAAGCCGCCCGTTATGATGATTCCATCGACGAAGCCGGCGGCATCGACCTCTGGCTGGTCGGTATCGGCAATTCCGGTCACGTCGGATTCAACGACCCGGGAACCAGTTTCTCCAGCCGCACCCACGTCGCCTATCTCAACAAGACCACCTATGAACAGAACAAGGTCTACTTCAATCCCCCCGAATCCATGCCCCGCCGTGCTTTCACCGCCGGTGTCGGAACCGTACTCGATGCGAAAAAAGTGCTTCAGCTGATCACCGGCAAACGCAAAGCCGCCATCGCCGCCGCCGCTATCGAAGGCCCGATGACTGCGATGATCTCCTCTTCGGCGCTGCAGCTGCATCCGGACACCGTCATCATCCTCGATGAAGATGCCGCCGCCGATCTCAAGCTCAAAGATTTCTACAAAGAAATTTTCGAAAACGATCCCAAGTGGGAAGCTTACCGCTGAGGCCGGATATGAAACAAATCAATGTGATCTCCCCCATCATTCCGGAACTCGATCCCGGATTTGTCCCGGCAGCACTCTGGAACCGCGAATACCGCAAGCTTGCCGCTGCCGACGGCAATGCGGTAAAGATCGCCATCACCTGTGAACGTTCCAACGGAGCGGTTTCCCGGTTTGATTCGATGATGCTCGCCGACACGGAGGAAAATCTGGAACTCAACTTCCGTTACGTCGAACGCATCGTGAAATTCATGCTCTGGGCATACGGCGGCTGTGAAGTCGCCATCGCCGGGGCTCCGCTGGTCGCCGCCAAACTTGCCGGAGTCTATTCGGCAAACGGCGAACGGGCTTTTGACTACGAAGTCATGGGAGAACGTATCTACGGCAAAGAGTTCAAGATCGTGAGCATCCCTTACGATCAGGCCAAACCGGAAAAGAGCATCTCCATGAAACTCGGCGGCAACTTTGCCGGATGCCGGATCGGCTTCGACCTCGGCGGTTCCGACCGCAAATGCGCCGCCGTCATCGACGGAAAAACTGTCCACAGCGAAGAGGTGGTCTGGGACCCCTACTTCCAGAAAGATGTCAACTACCACCGGGAAGGGATCCTCGATTCTCTGCGCCGGGCGGCGGCAAAGATGCCCCGTATCGATGCCATCGGCGGAAGTGCCGCCGGTGTCTATGTGGAAAATCAGCCGCGTATTGCGTCGCTTTTCCGGGGTATTCCGGAAGCCGATTTCAAAGACAAAGTGCGCCCGATTTTCCTCGAGATCGCCAAAGAATTCCCAGGAGTGCCTTTTGTCGTACTCAATGACGGAGAAGTCACCGCTCTTGCCGGAGCTGTGAGTCTGCAGAAAAATTCGCTGATCGGTCTCGCTATGGGAACCAGCGAAGCTGTCGGATATGTCACTCCCGACGGCAATCTCACCGACTATCTCAACGAATTGGCTTTCGCTCCGGTGGATTACCGCACCGACAACCCGCCCCGGGACGAATGGTCCGGTGACTGCGGTGTCGGAGCCTCCTTCCTTTCCCAGCAGGCGGTCGGCCGTCTGGTCGAAGCGGCAGGCTTCGACTTCCCCGCCGACACCAAACTGCCGGAGATATTGAAAATGGTTCAATCCGCCCGGGCAGAAAACGATGAACGCGCTTCTGCGATCTACCGTTCGATCGGCGTCTACCTCGGCTATGCGATCGCCCATTATGCGGACTTCTACGATCTTGCCAATCTGCTGCTGCTCGGACGGGTTTCCAGCGGCGAAGGCGGAAGCGAGATCATTGCCGAAGCCAACCGGGTACTCAAAGAGGTTTTCCCGGAACTTTCCGTGGAGATCCACATCCCGGATGAAACTTTCAAACGTCACGGCCAGGCGGTCATTGCCGCTTCGCTGTAAAACAACGATAAGGATAGATTGCCCGGGAGAAGGGATACCCCGAGGCCGACGTTCGGCTTTTTTTCCCGGGAAAGAAAGTTTTTCCCTTCTCCCGAACCCTCATCCCTTTTCAAAAAAAGCGAGGTATTTTACTTATACTTATCACGCCACAGCTCGCAGAGCGACGGCGGATTGTCGCAACATAAAACACTATTATTGAAAATTTTCAAATGAGTATTATCGGACTTGGAACTGACATTGTCGAAATCGAAAGGATCGCCGACGTGTTGTCAAAACACAGCGAAACTTTCAGAAAACGTCTGCTGACCGAAGCGGAAAATGCTTTGGCGGACAAACGTGATGCGGTGACCTTCTGCGCCGGTCGCTGGGCGGCCAAAGAGGCTTGCGCCAAAGCGCTGGGCAGCGGAATCGGCGAACAATGCAGTTTCACCGATATCGAAATCCTCAATGCCCCCTCCGGTCAGCCGGTCATCACCCTCAAAGGCGCCGGTCTTGTCCGTTTTGAAAAACTCGGCGGCAAAACGATCCACCTCTCCATCAGCCACGAACGCCATTACGCCGTCGCCACCGTGATAATCGCCTGAATAATCCGGCAGATCGCCGCATCCGGAATCGTCCGCTCCGGCAAAGCAGTATCGCTCCGATATTTTTTCTTTGCAATTGGAAAATATGCATACAGCGTGCTATATTATCTCTAATTGTCGTTATGTAACAAATAAACAGAGTTTATTTTTTATAAAAGGAGTTTTGAATTATGTCCGTGTCTCATATCGTCCGTCCCGCCAAGGGTGAATATGTTTCCGCCGCCAAAGACGGCAAATTGCAGGTTCCGGAGATTCCGATCATCAGTTTCATCGAGGGTGACGGAACCGGTCCTGACATCATGAAAGCCTCGCTTTATATGTGGAATTCCGCTATTGAAAAGGCTTACGGCGGCAAACGTTCCATCGCCTGGCAGGAAATTTACGCCGGCGAAAAAGCCAATGCGGTCTACAATGAAACCATCTGGCTCCCCGAAGAAACTGTCGAAGAGATCTCCCGCTGCCTGGTCGCCATCAAAGGACCTCTGACCACCCCGGTCGGCGGCGGATTCCGTTCCATCAACGTTTCTCTGCGCCAGAAACTCGATCTTTACGCCTGCGTCCGTCCGGTGCGCTACTTTGAAGGAGTCCCTTCACCGGTTCTGCATCCGGAAAAGACCGATATGATCGTTTTCCGTGAAAACACCGA
>JAEIGA010020518.1_pt1 | contig 10076 bp, 12 predicted proteins | sample 9270691 | NCBI WGS metagenome assembly JAEIGA01 (sample SAMN17057246, study PRJNA624740) | gut metagenome | biome: biome; isolation source: fecal sample | host: Bos grunniens | place: China: Xizang | collected 2019
CATTTATGCAATATTCAATAAGGGGCATTTATTTGAGGCAATGCAGAAACTCACACACAATGAGTTGAAGGTTTATCTGTATATGCTCAGCAATCAAGATGATTATACTTTTGCTCTTTCAACTACAGATATTGCAGAAAAGACAGGAGCAAACAAAAGGAAGATACAAGAGGCAATAAATACTCTTATTGAAAAAGGATATATAGAGCCTGTAGCAGGAAACAGATATGAGATATATGAATAAATCCTATGTCCAAAAAGTACACAGGGTATGTCCAAAAAGGACACAGGGTGTGTACAAAAAGTACATAGGGTGTGTACTAAAAGGACACAGAAATATTACATATATAATACAAGAATAATACATTATATTACATTCTTTTTCTTGCTTTCCAATCTGACGATTGAAAACCAAGAGAACAAAAACAAACTTTTAATAATTTGGAGGAAAGAACTATGATGGAGATTAAAGAATACTTAGAGCAAGCTAATAAGGAAAATTGGGAACTTTTAAGAAAACAAGAGAATACAAGAAAGATCCTAGAGCAGATGCTTAAGAAACTAGACAGATGTATTGAGATTAGTGAAGAGAATCTGGAGAGTACTAAGCAGATGAACGAGATAACAAAGGATATATATAAACATACTAAGGGAGAACTCTGATCTTAAAAATCAGCAACTACTTAGTGATATTTTGATTAAAATAACAATAATAAAGAAAGGATAAAAATAGTATGAAATAAAAGAGGCTATAAAAGAATCTACTATGGTGTAGATTTATGGCAAGTAACTTTAAAAAGGATTTAGCAAAGGCAAAAGTAGGAGAGCAAGCTGTACTTGAGGTGTTAAATAACACTAATAGCGGTTGGCTCTTTTTTGATGTAAGTGATGATGAGGAATGCTATTACAAGGGAGATATAGAGGCTTATGATATTGATACAGGCTCACTCTTCATTGATGTAAAGATGGATAGCAGGATAGCAGAAACAGGCAATGTACTCTGTGAGCATAAAGTGTACAACTACAAAACAGGAGAATATCTTAAGGGTAATATGCAGAGCCATTATGATTATATGGCTATTATATCAGTATCAGCTAAAAAGATATGGATAATTGATTTTAAGGTGTTACAAGAACACTACAAAGAGGGTAAGCATTACTATAAAGATCACTATGATGATTATGGTAATTTACAACAGAAAACATTAGGAACTCTTTGTAGTTTGGAAAAGATAAGAAGATGGGGCGGCTTACTTTATACAATTGAGTATGATGAAGTCAAAAACCCTGTTAAAATAGAAAAAATAGCTTAAAAATGATACACTACTTAGTGATTTTTAATAATGAACAATAAGGGAAGTACTCTTTTAGGGGTACTTCCTTTTATGCATTTATGGGCAATTACTTAGGGATAAAAAGGAGAAGATGATTATGGCAAAAACAAATATAGGATTGGTTGAATATGCAAAAGCTCAGCTCGGATTACCCTATTGGTACGGAACTTTTGGGCAGAAATCAACAGAGGCACTGTATAAGAGCAAGAAGAAACAATACCCAAAATACTACACGGCTAATGATTTTAGTAAGCAGTATGGAAAGAAAGTACACGATTGTGTGGGGTTGATTAAAGGATATCTGTGGTGTGATAGTGCCGCAGACACTACACCAACCTACAACTCCAAGCAGGATGTATCTGCTAATGGGATGCTAAAGGCTTGTAAGAAAAAGGGCAAGATAAAAACCATTCCAGAGGTAGCAGGTGTGCTTGTATTCTTTGACGGACACGTGGGGGTTTACATTGGTGATGGTTATGTTGTAGAGGCTAAAGGACACGCTTACGGAGTGGTTAAAACCAAACTCTCTAGCCGTCCTTGGACAGATTGGGGTTATTGCCCTTGGATTGAATATAAAGCGGAAAAAGTGGCAACTACTAAGCAATTTTTTAAGTGCTGTGATTCAAGGATTAACTCTATAGTGGATGCTCTTGAAAGCATTGGAGAGTACAGTGGATTCAGCCATAGGATGAGAATAGCATCTGTTAATGGTATCAAGAATTATATTGGTACTGCTAATCAAAATATTAAGTTATTGGATTTACTTAAACAAGGCAAATTAATTAAGCCTTAAAGAGGTGATAGTTATGTTGAAACCAAGGCAGAGGGAGATAGCAGAGTATATGGTGCTTAACCCTAATTTGAGTAATGAGCAGTATGCAGAGCATATAGGGATTAATCCTAAAACTTTGTATGCTTGGAAGAAAAATGAGGAATTTTGTGATTATATTCACGAATTATGCAGAGAGAAATTTAAAAGTATGGAAAAGTTGGCTTTACAGAAGTTACAGGAACAGGTGGCTAAGGGAAATATGAAGGCAGTAACCTATGTTCTTGATGGAAACGGCTATAAAGCGGCTGAACAAGTAGAAGTAACAGAAAAAACTATTAATATTCACATTGATGATTGAGGTGAGATAAGTGGGAGAGATTAACTTACACCTTAAGAAGAGCCATTTTGTACCTAAGTTTCTCCCCTTGCTCTATGACTATTCCCACAGATGGGAAATTTATAACGGCTCAGCGGGTTCAGCTAAGAGTTATTTCATTACTCAGAAACTGATTGTAAGAGCCTGTAGTGAAAGAATTAAGATACTTGTATGCAGAAGATACGGCACTACTATTAGGCATACTTGCTTTGCTCTTTTTAAGGAGATATTAACTAAGTGGAAATTATACCCAGAAGTAGTGAGTATCAGAGAAACTGATTTTAATATTAAGTTTCCTAATGGATCAGAAATAATCTTTATGGGATTGGACGAGGAAAATAAGTTACTTTCTTTGGCAGGTATAGGCACAATTTTTGTAGAGGAAGCTTATGAAGTGCCAAAAACGATTGTTGAACAGCTTAACTTGAGATTGAGAGGAAACACGGATAATAAGCAAATCATTATGGCATTCAATCCTATTTCTAAGCATCATTGGTTGTATGCTTTTTGTGAGAAAAATCCGCCAACTTCGTTCATTTATTCACATAGTACTTATAAGGACAATCCCTTTCTGGATGAGGCTTATGTTAAAGAACTTGAGGAGTTGTACACAAGAAATCCACAAAAAGCGAGAATATTCTGTGATGGACAGTGGGGTGTGGATGCTGAGGGATTGGTTATTAAGAATTGGAGAGAAGAAGATTTTAATCCCATGGAGTTATCTGCATCTGGATTAGAACATAGGGCAGGAATGGATATAGGTTGGGTTGATAAGAGTGCCATCATTGATACTCTTTATGACAGAGAAAACAGAATTATTTATGTATTTAATGAGTTTTATAGGAGCGGATGCCAATTAAGTGAGTTGGCAGATGCCATAAGAAGTATGGATTTGACAAAAACAAAGATATATGTAGATTCAGCGGAGGCTAGAGCCATTGCTTATTTTAAACAAGAAAGAATAAGAGCAGAGGCTTGTGCTAAGGGTAAGGGCAGTGTTAAGGCAGGTTTAATGTTCCTACAGGATCACTTGATTATAGTGCATCCAATGTGCAGGAGTTTCATTATGGAGCTTGAGAACTTCTCCTATATTAAGAGCAAACAAACAGGAGAATGGACAGAGGACACTACACACGAATACTCACACGCCATTGATGCTTGCAGATATGCTTATTCTGATATCTACACAAATACAAAACTTAAAGTATTAAACAAATCAGTATTAGGCTTATAAGGGGGAAATTATATGATTGAATACTTGGATAAAGCAATTAGGGCGGTTGCAGGACAGGATATCAATGTAACTGCAAGGCTTACAACTGATGAGGGAGATTTAATTAAAGAAAGTTGTGGCTTAATGTTTCACGGAGAAAACGATGAGATAAAGATGTATGGTGGTGTCTACTTCTCTGATACGGAGTTATGGCAGTTTACTATACCTGCTGAGGATACAAAAGGACTTAGGGGAAGATATTGGTATTGTATATGCAAAGACGGTATTAACCTATGCTTTAAACAGCCACTCTATTTACTGTGAGGTGGATTAAATGATTGAGTTTACAACTAAGAAAGCCAATATTAATTTATCAATTGATGAGGATAAGATTGATTTTAGCACTAATCAGTATATTAAAGGAGATAACGGTAAAGATGGTGGTTATTATATTCCTTCCGTAGATGAGGAAAATGGTGTGATAAGTTGGCAGAAATCAGATGAGGCAATGCAAGATGTAGAGAGTACTGCTTTAGATTTACACACTCACGGCAATAAATATTTATTGGATCAGCTAGGTACTAGTGCAGGTTATTTAACTTATAACAATAAAGTTACTGCTTGGAAGAGTGAAATCCCTAATAATATGGGTGTTACTGAAGTAACTAAGATTTATAACAATATAGAGCCATCAATCAATAAAGGTTATGTAGGTAAGAATGAGCTAGACTTATTGTGTAGAAATATTGAGAGAGATTATGCAACAAAAAAGGATTTAGAGAACATTGATGTTAGTGGTGGCAGTAGCAAGCCTGTTATTAAAAAGAAAACATTTCAAAATGATTGGAATGAAGCCATTATATCCAGTGCTTTATATTCATCTGAAGGAGATGATCTTTCTTTTGAGATATTAAGCCCATTAGAAAATTGTTTAATAGTTGATATAACAATTAACTACAATGGAGTGGATTACACTATATCTGAACTGATAGCGGATATGTTATTAGGAGAAATGCCATCTGTATATGTATCACCTAAGCCAAGGGTTAACTCTCTAGGAAGTTATTTGGTGGCTGTCATTTATCATTGTAGCGGAACAATTTATGAAAGTATATATAACAATGCCAATGAGGTAAATAGCTTTACTCTGCACTATATAGAGGTGAATGAAGATGAAAATAACTAAAGATATAGGTAATGAAATTAATATAACTAAAAAAATCATTAGGGATAATGAGAGAAAGTTATTGGAGATCAGAGAAAAAATTATGATTAACATTGAATACGAAAAGGCAGGAGATTATGCACCTTATGATTACAAGGAACTTCACGCTGAGGCAGAGGCATTAAGAACACAAAAAGAAGATGCTCCGGCAAAGTTATCTGATGAAGCCGCCTTATTTATGTCCACTATATTTCCTGTGTTGAATAAAAATGGGATGTTAATTAAAGCAGGTGCAAGAATCAATTGGAATGGCACACTTAAGAGAGCCACTGTGGATTTATGGGATTTAGAAGAGAACAATCCAGATAATGCTCCTGCACTTTGGGAAGATGTGGCTTACAGTGGTGATGTCAGAGTAATTCCAGAAGTTATAACAGTTACCTCAGCCTTCTCCAAAGGTGAATTAGGTAAGTGGAATGGAGTAATTTATGAGAGTTTGATAGATGCCAATGTATGGACACCTGCACAATATCCTGCAGGTTGGCACGTGAAGGAGTGATATGATGATTTATTTAAGTAGAGATACAGAATTAACAGCGGATTTACTGCAAAAGATTATAAATAAGTTTGTAATGAATACTCAGCCAAAACTACAAAAAAGTAAGAATTATTATGATGGAAAACACATTATCTTAAACAAATCATATAAGGATGCATCCAAGGAGTGTAATCATATTGTTACTAACTACTGCAAGATTATTACTGATACTTACAGCGGATATATTTGTGGTAAGCCTGTTAGTTATACAAGTAATGATGATATTGAAGATGTACAGGAGGCAATTAATTATAATGACAGTGCCTCAGAAGATATGCAGTGGGTAACTAATGCACTTGTTTATGGTGTCGGTTATGAATTGCAGTGGCTTGATAAATATAGCCAAGTAAGATACAGCCAAGTTAATCCCCTTAGTTGTTTTGCTATTTATGATAATACTCTTGATTGTGAGTTACTTTATTTTGTCAGATGGTATGAGGCAGATACTATTGATGATAGTGATTTACACTATGTAGAGGTTTATGATGCAAATGTTAAGAGAATCTATAGGGCTAATGGAGTACTTGGCTCATTGGAGTTTGTTGAGGAAATACCACACCACTTCGGAGATGTTCCTGTGAGTGTGTTTTATCTCAATGAGAATGAGGAGAGTATCTTTAGCTCAATTATTTCTCTTAATGATGCTTACAATGAATTACAGAGCAGTGAGATTGATGATTTTAATGCTTGGGTAGATGCTTACTTAACTCTTACAGGAGCAGATATGGATAGTGAAGATGTGGCTAATATGAAGGAAAACAGAGTGCTTGTACTTCCTACAGGTGCATCTGCTCAGTGGCTTACTAAGAATGCAAGTGATACTCAGATAGTTAATATGCTTGATAATATCAAAAAGAACATATTCAAAGTGACAGCTTGTCCAGATATGGCTGATGAAACTTTCCTTGCTCAGAGTGGTACTGCTCTTGCTTATAAGTTGGTAGGTTTTGAGAATGTGGCAAGTAGCATTGTAGCTAGATTTACTAAGGCAATACAGAGGAGAGTTGAGCTTATCTGTAATATCCTTAATCTTAAAGCTAGTGAGGCGGTATGGAGAGATATTCAGATTAACTTTATAAGAAATCTGCCTATCAATCTTACAGAAACTATTCAGCTTGTTAATACTCTTAAGGGTACTGTTAGTGATAAAACATTACTTGCTCAGATCCCATTCATTAAAGATGTTGATGCTGAACTTGAGGCGGTGCAATTACAAAAACAGGAGAATATGGCTCTGTTTGATTTTGGTAGCCATACTCACTCAGATGATGAGGATGATGAGGTATGAGCAACTATTGGGCAGACAGACTAACCAAAGAACAAAATGCAATATCTAAACAAACAGAGAAAAACATAGAGAAGAAGTTAAGGAAGTATTATAAAGATTCAATGGAGAGTGTTATCTCAGATTTTGAGGCAACCTATGACAAACTACAGGCATCCATAGAAAGCGGTAGAGATCCTACTCCTGCCGATTTGTACAAGCTAGACAGATATTGGCAGATGCAAGGGCAACTCAAAAAAGAACTCCAAGAACTAGGGGATAAAGAAATAGAAATGATGTCAAAAGAATTTGAGAGGGAGTGGAAGGCTGTATATGATTCTATAGCTCTTCCTTCTGAGTTGGGATTTAGTACAGTTGCCACAGGTGATGTAAGGGCGGTAGTTAATACCTCTTGGTTACCAGATGGTAAGAATTTTTCACAGAGATTATGGGGAAACAATGAAAAATTAGCCGAAACTCTGAACGATAATCTCTTACATTGTGTGCAAACAGGAAAAGATACAAGAGAATTGAAAGAATTATTGCAAAATAGGTTTAAAGTGTCCTATAATAGTGCCAACACTTTAGTACGGACGGAAACGGCACATATACAAACACAAGCGGCATCTCAGAGATATCAAGATTATGGGTTGAAGTATTATGAATTTTTAGCAGATCCAGATGAGAGAACTTGTGATAGATGTGGTGCTTTAGACAGAAAGAAATTCTTATACTCAGAAATGGTGCCAGGAAAGAATGCACCTCCGATGCATCCTAATGACAGATGCACCATTATCCCTGTAATTGATAATAATGGAAGTGAGGAAAAAGTAATGAAGAAGGAATTTGATTATAGAAGTAAAGAAATCACAGGTTATATTGTAAAGTGTAAAGATTGTGGACACGAATGGGAAAATGAATATTTACAGAACTATGATATTTGCCCATCCTGCGGAAAAATGAATTGGGGATTAAAAGAAACTAAAACAGTATATAAAGATAAAAATGACACTAAAATAGCATTAACTTATGAAGAGGAAAGACAACAAGAAAAAATTATCCGTGATGAGGCAAAAGCTAAAGCAGATGCTAAAACACAAAAGGGTAAGACAGAAAGTGATGCATATACTACTAATCCTCTTAAGAAGAAGATTAGAGAAGCAAAGAAGAAAGAGGGAGAATTTAAGTATTATACCCATCACTGTCCTCACTGTGACAGATACTTTGATAGTACAGTTGCAGATAAGAAGAAGTGTCCTTTATGTGGTGAGGAGTTAAGTGGTACAAGATGGAAGGCAACAGAACACTTAATTAACAATAAGAAATGTATGCATTGTGGTAAGATGTTTGATACAGGCAAAGATCTTAATAAGGTGATTTGTGATGAGTGTAGGCAAGAATTACTGTCCTCCAAAGAAGCGGAGAAGATGAGAAAACACGGCTACACAGATAAGGGTATTGTTTCTAAATATACAGGATGGAGTAGTGGCTATGGAGCTGAGTATAGATTCTTAGACTCCGAATATATAAAGAAGCATCCAGAACAAGCAGAAATGATACAAAAGATGCATTTTAACCCAGAGAATTATGATGCTCATTTTGAGGAACATCATTTTATAGCTTGTATTGATTGCGGTGAAATTGTATTTATTGAAAATATGAATAATGCTCAGAAGAGATGCCCAGAGTGTCAAGCAAAATACAGAAAACAATACAAGGCACAGAAAGAAAAAGAAAGAAGAGCCAAGAACAAGAAAAAGTAAATACTATCGGATAATAAGGGATTGATAATGTAGCAGTTATCAATCTCTTTTATTATGTCTTTTTACAGGAGCAGACGATAAAGAACAACTGAATATTTTTTTTGAAGGGTAGTTAGTCAGAACTAACTAAACTTATGGAGGGAAAACTTATGGACGAGATGAACAATAACACTAGTGTTGAAACAGAAGTAACAGAACAGGAAACAGAAATTAAAACTTACACTCAAGATGAGGTACTCGCTCTTATTCAGAGTGAGGCTGATAAGAGGGTAACACAGGCTCTTGCAACTCAACAGAAGAAGTATGAAAAGCAACTCTCACTCTCAAAACTTGATGGTGATGAGAGAGCAAAAGCAGAAAAAGATAACAGAATAGCAGAACTAGAAGAACAGTTGGCTCAGTTTCAGATCGAGAGAAACAGAAGTGAGCTTAAGAGTGTACTTGGCTCTAGAGGACTTAGTGCGGAGTTTGCCGATATCATTAATATTTCTGATGATATTGAGGCATCACAGGCGAATATTGATAAGCTTGATAAACTCTTTAAATCTGCGGTAAAGGCAGAGGTTGAGAAGAGATTGGCAGGTAACGCCCCTAAAGGTAATGGAGCAAATACAACAGCAGAAATCACAAAAGAATCAGCCAAGAAAATGAGCTTGGCAGAGATTAATGAGCTTATGGAGAAGAATCCAGAACTCTACAACAAATTTTTTAACTAATTAAAAACTATTTAAATTTTAGGAGGAAACTATTATGGCAAATACAGTTTATGCAAACAAAATTATTGAGGCAAAGGCAAAGGACTTACTTACAACTTCAGTTAATACAAGAAATCTTATGGCAGTTGATAACTCTCTTTCAGCAGAGGCAGGTATGACTAAGACAATCAATGTTTATACCTACAGTGGTGAAGCTGAAGAAGTAGCAGCAGGACAGGGTAATACTAACAGAGGCTCTATTGCTTATGTTGGTACTGATTACACAGTAAAGATGGTACAGCAGGCTTTTGATTACCAAGATGAAGATTTCCTTAAGGATGGCACTATTGTTGACAATATGCTTAAGGGTGCAAATCAAGTAATGGTAAACAAAATGACAGCAGACTTCATTGGCGAATGTGCAAAGGCTACTCTTTCAAGCACTTTCACAAACTTTGGTTATGAGGCTATTGTTGATGGTATCTCAACTCTTAATGTTGAAGATGAATCAGAACTCTTTGTAGTTATTCCTAACGCTTGGAAGGCTCAGCTTAGAAAGGATGCTGATTACAAGTCAGCTAGAATGGGTGAAGTAATTTATAACGGACAGGTTGGTACTGTTTGTGGTATTCCTGTTATCGCAACTAAGGCTCTTACAGATGCAGGTTATGTAATGACTAAAGAGGCAGTTAAGCTCTTTATGAAGAAGGATGTAGAAGTTGAACAGGATAGAGATGCTGATACAAGAACTAACTCAGTATATCTCAGAACTGCTTACATTGTAGCTCTTGCAGATGCTACTAAGATTTGTAAGCTTAGCAAGTAATTAAAGATATCTTCCAATGGGAGTAGGGAGGTATCTCTTCTTACTCCCAATTTAAAGATAGGAGGATAGA
>JAEIGA010020519.1_pt1 | contig 10076 bp, 7 predicted proteins | sample 9270691 | NCBI WGS metagenome assembly JAEIGA01 (sample SAMN17057246, study PRJNA624740) | gut metagenome | biome: biome; isolation source: fecal sample | host: Bos grunniens | place: China: Xizang | collected 2019
AACAATAAATAAGAGTGTTGTAAGAATATAAATAGAGAGCGGGTGTATCGGTAGATACTCCCGCTTGTTATAATAAAATCACTTTTTGTTGTGCATATACATTTTTTTTTGTACCTTTGCAGTCTAAAATGAAAATGATGATTAAAATAATATTGTGTATAAGTCTTCTGTTGGCTGGTGTGATGATGCCATTGGTAGCGCAAGATTTACAGCGAGGCGAGTTGACAACAGTTGAAACACCAGAAGATAAGAAACCAGAATCAAGATTCACATGGTCCGCTTCTGCAGTGGTTACAAGTAATTATATTTGGCGCGGATTGTATTGTGGTGGCCCGAGTCTGCAGCTAGATGCCACAGTGGGGTATTCTGGTTTCTATGCTAATATGTGGTGGAATGTCGGTGCCGTAGATTGGGCTTTCACAGGTTTTAATCCAGAGGTGGATGTAACGATTGGTTTTAGTCGTTGGGGATTGAATATCAATTATATACATTGTTTCTATTTTGACAAGTATCCTGATGGCACTCCTAGTCGCTTTTTTGATTTTAAGAATCATCCACGAGGTGGGGGCGGAACGACAGGTGAGTGGCGTATATCCTATCGCGTGAGTGATAGGATTCCGTTGAGTTTTTTGGTGGCTTTTCGCACTTTTGGTCGAGATGGATACTATGTGGATATGAATGATGGCGCGTACGTGCCTTTTGGCGATGTGACGAACCCTGCAGATGTGACTCTTAAACGTGCATACTCTACCTATATCGAGTTGGGTTATGATTTTAATCTGACGCATGATTGGATGTTAGCAGCTCGAGTAGGTATGACTCCCGCAAAGAGTTTGTATACAGGTTTCCAGGGTAATTTTGCGGTAACATTGGTTGGATTGAAACTTACTAAGAGTTGGCCTCTCAAATATGGTGCGCTCAATACCTTCGCCAATGTGATGCTGCAACCATGGCAGGTGACCAAGGATAATTTGATCCGTCCAATCAATGAGGCAGGAGATCAGAAATTGAATATGTCAGTCGGATTGGGGTGGAGCATTTAATTTGTGATACAATGTTTATTAATATAAATCAGATGATTAAGTTGTGAAAAAGATTAGTATTTTAATATTATTTACTATAAGCACTCTGCTAGTTAGTGCTCAGCAACTACACAAGATTCGTGAGGTTCGTAATCGGATAGATTCTATTCATTACGTTATACACGAGTATCGTGATTCCATGCGTACTGAGATTCGTGATTACCGCGATTCTTTGCGTTATGCTCGTCGCCATGCCTATGACGCCGTTCCACATGGTTTACGTATTGGTTGGGGTGATCAGATGTTTGAAAGCTTAATATGGCGTGAGGAAGGTCATCATATAGGACTTCCAGAAGGAGGAGAGTTGACGAGTGATGAGAATTTCCGCTATACACAGCACTGTTTTATAGAGTATATGTATAGCGTAAATTATTGGTATAGTTTTGGTTTGTTGGCCGATTATAGTGGTGTCATATGGGACCAAGTCACGCGCAATCATAATGGTGAAGAGTTGAAGCGATTGAAGGACAGATCGTTTCATAATATAGCTTTAGTACCTACGATACGTTTTTCTTATTTACATCATGATTATGTGTCCTTGTATTCGGCACTTGGATTGGGTGTAAACATCAATACAGGTACCGAGTTGGACTACAAGGATCGTTATACCGTAGCATCTCCAGTCCTCAATATCACGCTACTAGGTGTGCGTGTAGGTCATGGTAGATGGTATGGATCAGTAGAAGTAGGTGGAATGACTGCATTTAATAGCCCTGATGAACTCTATATGCTTGGGTCAAGGATTTTCACTGCTGCAATAGGTGTAAGGTTTTAAGAATATAATGAGAGTACGATGAAAAAGTATTGGTTAGTAATAGTCATAGCTGGATTGCTTGCATCCTGTGATGTAGGCGATAATTATTTCGTGAATTTTGATGATATAGATACTGATCCAGGTATGTTTCGTGTTGTGCATCAACAATATACAGACTTGGAGGAACTAGTAGCTAGTGGAGATCTCAAGGATATGGATGGTAATGCATTGATGCTTTCAAACAACCCAGAAGACACGGTTATGGGAGGACCTAAACGTGCTTCTTCTGTTACTTTGAGTAGCATAATGCAGAATTTGGTAGATTTCGCGTGTGCGCGACACGTCATAGAACTATCAGGTATATACGAGTCGGTAGATGTAGATGGAAATCCTATCACTTTGTCTGGTAAGGTATTATTACCTGCAGATGGTAAGGTTAAACGTTGTATATTGGTATCACACTATACAATAGCGAGCAACGCGGAAGCACCTAGTAACACCTTTCCATTGGAGGGATTATTGGTTAGACTAGGATATGCGGTGATTGTGCCTGACTATATCGGTTATGGTGTGACATCCCATATGGTGCACCCATACTTGGTGATGGATGTAACTGCTAGAAACGTGCTTGATATGTACAAGGCAGTTATCCCATTTTTAGAGAAGGCAGGATGTAAACCCCAATATGACGATATCTATTTGATGGGCTACTCTCAAGGTGGTGCTACCACCATGGCTGTTCAGCACTTGATTGAGCATCATGACGAAGATGTGAAGATCAGACGAGTATTTGCAGGGGGTGGTCCATATGATGTGAAAGCTACATATGATCGATTTGTAGAAACCGATACAGCCAGTTATCCATGTGCTGTTCCAATCATGATGCAAGGTATGATTGTAGGCAATAAGTTGGATTTGGATATGCGTGAGTTGATGGCGCCATTTGTATATGACAACCTTGATAAATGGGTGAATAGTAAGCGATATACCGCTTCTCAAATCAACGAGATGATAGGTACTAATGTGACACACGAACTCTTGACACCTAAAGGTATGGATAGAACGAGTACAGAGATTTCGGAGATGTACAAGGCGATGACTAATAACTCTATCTTGAGTTACTCATGGACGCCTAAAGCTCCTGTGTTTATTATGCACTCTATAGACGATGAGACGGTGCCTTATGATAATGCAATTCGAGCTAAGAATAAGTGGAAAGGTGCTAATATTCAGTATAGTTTTGGCTATTATGGTAGCCATGTGGCTACATGTGTGCGCTTTATATTTGCGGTTCAAACATTATTGATTAACGAAGAAAAAGAAGAGGAGGGCAATTATGATTTCTAATAGAATAAAATACTTGTTGGGTGTTGTGCTGCTTGTACTTGTATGTTTCGCTTCGTGTAATCCAGAAGAGGTGGTAGCGCATACAAATAATGTGGAGATTGATATAAACATCAAGCAGGTGTCTGCAGGATACGTTAATGCGGAGTTCTCTACCAATAAAAAAGCTTTTTATCTATCAGGTATTCACCCCGTTCGAGAGGATATAGATGACATACAGAAAGTGGCAAAGCAGTTTATGATGTTGGCATTGGATAGTGCATATGTTGACTATCTATATTGGCGTAACAAACAACTTCAGCAGTTGACACCATTTGTGACTGATTTTGCCTCCTATGCGCTGCAGTATGGAAATACGAATCAGTATTTTACCATGTTAAAGCCTAATACAGAGTATTGGGTCTATGCCTTTGCGGTGGATGTTATGACCAATAAACCTACAGGTAATTTGTTTATCAAGTCAATTACCACCGATTCGGTTAGTCGAACACCGATGATGTTTGAATATCGCGTGGAAGGACAATGGGACTATGTATATCCAAAGGACACTTTGGGTGAGATTAATTCTTATACCCCTTGGGTTGGAGAGACAATAGATAGTCTCAGTTTGCGTGAGATGGGATATGAGAAACCAGCTGAGTATTTCCTTGAACGCTTTGATGAAGTGTATAGTGGCGACTACAAACGTATCTTGTATGGTATTTATGCGCACGAAAATAATGGTGAAGGTGATGGTACTTCGAAGACTAAATATGAGGTTGGGCGCACTTATTATACGGGTATGTCCTCCTTGGATGCGCCAGTGATTTATCCTTTGGATAAGAACTTATATGATATCTATCGTTTCACATGGATGGGTGATTCAACCAAGTTATATTTCACGCCTGTTGATTGTACAGGTGGTGAATGGTAGGAAACAAAACGGACACTCCGAAAGGGGTGTCCGTTTTGTTTGTTTAGGAGTTATATTAGTTGAATGTTTAATGTCGAATGTCTAAAGTAAAAGGGAACAGCTTTGCTGGTTTCATCTACTTTCAACGTTTAACTATCAACGTTCAACTAAACTATTCTTCGTAATCCACTGCACTGCGGGCAGACTTGCATTTGCCGATATACAGAGCTACCTTAACGTGCTCAGGGTGAGTAGCATAGGTGTCAAGATCCTCCCAAGTGTTGAAGGTGCATGTCAGACAGATATCGTGGTCGGTGTTCTTGGCGTTAGGGATATTGATACCTACGGTTTCGTCCACGAGAACATCAATCTTGTCTTTGAGTGCGAGTAATCCGTCGCGAATGATGAGGGCATTCTCCATCTTGGTCTTGCCCTCTGCTTCGTCTAAAAGACGAAAGAATACAATGTGTTTTACCATATCTTTATGAGTGTTTGGGTCCCACGGATAACACGGATTGTTCACTGATATATTTGTGCCTATCCGTGAAATCTGTGGGAGATATATTTCTTACCAAATTGAAGCGCGTTTCTCAGGCGCGATATACATAGGTGACTCTGGTGTTACGCCAAAGGCCTCATACCATGCGTTGATATGTGGAAGAGCACCATTTACACGCCATTTGCCGAGTGAGTGAGGGTCGTTCTTGGTGCGTTGGAGAATCTCCTCATCACGGATATTGCCTGCCCATACATTGGAATAAGCCAAGAAGAAACGTTGTGCTGGTGTAAAACCGTCCACAACTTTCAACTTTTGACTTTCAACTTTTGACTTCTCGCTATTGCAGAACGCGAGATAAGCCACTTGCAAACCTCCGTGGTCAGCGATATTCTCACCCAAAGTGAAAGCGCCATTAGCGAAGGTGCCTGGAGCTACCTCGATGCCGTTGAAGTATTCCTCCATCACTTTGGTGCGCTCCTCAAAGCGTGCACGGTCTTCCTCGGTCCACCAGTTGATGAGGTTACCGTCCTTGTCAAACTGAGAGCCTTGGTCGTCAAAGCCGTGGGTCATCTCGTGACCAATAACCACACCGATAGCGCCGTAGTTGAAGGCGTCGTCTGCGTTCATGTCAAAGAATGGATATTGGAGGATACCTGCAGGGAAGCAGATCTCGTTGGTAGCAGGGTTGTAGTACGCGTTGACGGTTTGTGGGGTCATATACCATTTTGCTTTGTCCACTGGTTTGCCAAGGAAAGAAAGTGAATAGTCTTGCTCAAACTTAGCGGCACGTTGGATGTTCGCATAGTAGGTGAGAGCAGGGTCAATCTCGAGGGCGGTATAGTCGCGCCATTTGTCAGGATAACCGATCTTCACGGTGAAGGTATTGAGCTTCTCCATGGCTTTAGCTTTGGTCTCGTCGGACATCCATTCAAGAGCTTGGATGCGTTGTCCGAGAGCGGTTTGGAGGTTAGCTACGAGTTCGAGCATACGTGCTTTGTTCTCCTCTGGGAAGTACTTCTCTACATACATTTGTCCTACGGCTTCGCCTAGGGTACCGTTGACCATAGCTACCGCACGTTTCCATTGTGGAGTAGGCTCTTGGCGACCGCTGAGTGTGCGACCATAGAACTCGAAGTTTTGCATAAAGATCTCCTCGGTGAGGAAGTCTGCACTACCGTCGATGATTTGCCATTGGAAGAGGGTTTTCATATCCTCGAGTGACTCCTCGGCAAGCATCTTGCCTGCCTCTTGGAGGTGGCGTACTTGGCCTACGCTGAGGCTGTCTGGAGCGATGTTGAGGCCTTCGAAGTATGCGGCCCAATCTACTTGAGGAACAAGCACTTGTAGTTCGGCGATAGACATCTTGTTGTAGTTAGCTACAGGGTCGCGGAGTTCTACATTGCTGAGTGCTGCACCAGCTAGACGGGTCTCAAGGCGGAGTACGGTTTGTGCTTTCTCGGCAGCGTTGTCGATGCCAAAGAGAGTGAACATTTTCTCTACGTGTTTGAGGTACTCGGCACGGATGTGAGCGGTGTGCTCGTCTTGGTCGAAGTAGTAGCTTTTCTCGCTCAATGCGAAGCCAGCTTGGTACTCGTTGAGGATGTTCATACTAGAGTTCATAGCATCTGCATCTACGTACATAGCCCATAGTCCGTAGTCCATAGCTTTGCCCAAAGCTGCAGACCATTGGCTCTTGTCGGTCACAGCATCTAGTTCGGCTAGAACAGGAAGCACAGGAGCTATACCTTCCTTGTTGCGGCGCTCGATATCCATACTCAAGTTGTATACATCGCCAATCTTTTGTGGAATACTGCCCATAGGATGTTGTCCAGCGGCGATCTCTGCGATGAGACCGTTGACTTGCTCTAGGTTTTGGAGTCCGAGCTTGTCAAAAGAGCCAAAACGGCTGTATTCGTTTGGCAATGGGTTGTTCTTCATCCATCCGCCGCAAGCGTATTGATAGAAGTCTTTTTGTGGTTCTACAGATGTATCTAGGTTGTCTAGATGAATGCCTGTAGTTTGTGCATTGGTAAATGCTGTCAGTGACATAATGGTAAGTAATAATGTTAATGGTTTTTTCATATTATATTGAAGTTAAAAAAGTTCTAAAGTTCTAAGCGACCTAGCGGTGCTGTTCTAAAGTTCTAACGGTTCTAAAGTTCTAAGAGTTTGAGTGATTGTCTTTGACCGTTTTTGGAGATGGTCAAGATATACATACCTTGTGATAGGTTTGGTAATGGGTGTGTGGCGGATGTGATATATTCCTGTGCCACTACGCTACCATCTATAGTATATATAGTGTAAGTACCGCCTTGTGCGTTTTCAATGGCTTGGATAGCGTGGTTGTAGTAAAACTCGTAGGTAGGAGCCGTGAGGTCGGTAGAGGTGTTATCCTTGCCCAGGCGTAGTCCCACGAGGATAGGGTCGTGGTCGCTGCAGCGGAACATCGTTCCGTCGTTGAGCGAGCCGTCGTAGGTATAGCCATCTTTCTCTGGCGCGTTGATATGATAAGGCGTCATACCAGTCACTTGAGGGTACAAGGTGCTGTTGCACAGCGCATGGTCGAGATAGCCCAGAGTGCCTTGATATACATAACTATAGCTGCTGTCTGCATGGAAAGTGCGGTGGAGATCAATCATGCCCCAATCGGTAAGGGTAGTGATAGGATCTTCTTTTCCGTAGGCGTTGAGATCACCCACAATGAGGAAATCGTTATCGCCAAAAGTTGAGGTGTAGGTAGGGTAGTTAGATAGTATCGATTTGGCCTCTTGCACGCGCGCAGCATTGTATGAACCTTGACCATCACCTTGATCTTTGTTGGCACCAGAACCGTTACCGCTCTTGGCTTTGAAGTGGTTGACAGAGAGGATAAACCGCTCGCCAGTAGCTTTTTCGGTGAAGCCTTGCACTTTCTTGCGATTCTCAACATAGGTATCGTTGTGTATCATATTGCCATGTGGTGTAACCACATCGCTGCAATAGATATATCCGGATTTGGTAAATGACCCATCGGTGGTGCTGCCATCGTTAATATAGGTGAAGTTCCTGCCTGTGTTCTTGGTGAGATCGGCAGCTAGTTCGGCTAGTGCTCCTTGACCCGTTTGTATCTCTACAAGGGCATAGATATCGGCGTTGATCTTAGCCAATGCTTGGCTCGTTTTGGTGCGTTGTTTCTGGTGATCCGTGCTAGAATCAGGACCATAACCGGTACCGAAATTATTTACGAGATAATACTCGAGGTTCATATAGCAAAGGAGCAAACTATGCTCGCCGCGAGCGTTGATGGCTTGGAGGTTGTAGCCCTTCTCCATCTCCGCGCGGGTGTTGCCTCGCCAGTCGCCTGAGACGAAACTGAGGCTGTTGTAGGAGTTGACTTTAACCTTGAGATTATGCACTCGTTCATCGATGCGATGATAGCCGCTGACATTGGTGAGCGTGAGGGTTCCTTGCTCGTTGAGCGAGAGGATAGATTGGTAGTCCGATGAGAGCGGAAGTGCTTGATTAGTAGGGGTAAAGATACGGCGAGGAGCGATGGTGAGTTGTCCTGTTTTGCTGTTGTTGGTCACATAAAATGGGGTAGTGAACTGTACCTCTTTGCCTACAAATTGGCTCATCTCGCTATTGGTCCAAAGGTCAGGATTGGTAATGGTGATGACGCCATTTGTTTCGTCCGTATTGTCATTGCTAGGGGTGTCATTATTGCTACCACTAATAAGTGGGTTGGTCGAGTTCCAGATGTATGCCTCGCGGTCTAGTGTCTCGTAGATAGGGGTATAAGACGCATTCTTTTGGTACTTGGTGAGTTCGCCATAGAGCACCACGAAGTCGCCCACGGCAATGGTGTTAGGGTTGGTAATCTTTAGATTATCAATGCCATATACGCGATAGGCGTAGAAGTCGTTGGCGGAGTTGGCACCTTTGACTTGCTCGATATAGAAGGAGGCATTGCCGTACCTAGATACATTGGTTGCATGGTTCGAATCAATCTTTTTGATATAACCCATGACATAGTATTTGGTGCCAGTCGTAGCGCCATCAGATAGGTTTTTGCATATCTCACGAGCTTGTAGCACATCGATGGCTTCAGCAGGAATATTCCAATCTTTGGCCTCCTCGGGTATGGTAATTGTCGCCGCAAAAGTATTGGCAGCGAAGAGGAGGGTCAGGAGTATGAAGGTGAGTTTTTTCATTTGTCTTGTTTGAATTTGGCTGCAAAGGTACGACAAAAAATGCACATACGCAAGTGGAGCGAGCTATAAATTGCAAAAAGATAGATATATCTATCTCATTCGCTATTTGTCACTCATTCAAGCTCGCTTGAGAATGAGATGATGAATAGCGGATGATAAGGTGTAAACCGTTTTTGCAAATAATTGCGAGCGGACTGGAGTATGTACCGCATCGTGCGAACGTAGCTACGGGGGAATTGGTGAATCATGCGTAGAAAATATGGGCGGAATGATTCTCCAAGGCAGTGTCCGAAGTACGACAAAAATGGAGATGTACAAAAAAACATTGTTTTTTTCGTTGCAGAATACACCACAAGCCCCCGAGAGGAGGCTTGTGAAGGTGTTATGAGTGGGTTACTTAACTTCCATTCCCATGACATTGTAGGTCTTTCCGTCACGGAGGATGAGGAGTTGATTGTTGTGGAGGAACTTCTTTGTATCGCTATCAGGCGTGGTAATTGCTTCTACTGCAGAACTTATACCTCCATCACACAGGCACTCTGTCCTCAATCGCTCCATTTCTGCGGCATCCATTTGGTAGAGGAGTTGTCCGTCTTTAGACACGCAAACGAGGTGGACTCCAACACTCTCGGTGGTATATGGATGATTTAAGATAAGGAAAAAGAATTCGCCCGCTTCATTGTAACCTTCTCCAAAAGAGCCAATACCTTCCACGTATTCTCTTACTCCATAGTGTTTGTTCGTTAGTGTCCATTTTTTGCGCTCAATCCCATCTAAAAGGGTGACGTGCGAGACATCGGTAACGACAAATGTATCGGTTTGAAAATAACGCGATCCATCACGTTTGATGTTATAGTCCACTATAGCAAATGGCTCGTCTTCGGAATAGCGATAGTCTATGTATAGTCCTGGCAATGAGTCGCCAACTTCTAATGTGTAATCGTATAGCACTAAATCTTTTTGAAGGACAGTACTATAAATTAAAACTTTGTTATTCTCTTCACGCAAAAACAGAGAAGAGTAATATTCGTAAAATTTCAAGTAGGAATGATCTTGGATAACAGTATCTTTGAGTGCCTGAGTTAGTTCTGCAAAACGAGAATAGGTCTTATAGAAGACTGGAGATCCACTATACATCTCAGTAGTATGTGTTCGCTGCAAGCCTGCGAGAGTAGGGAAGAGGTCAGGGCTATAGGTTCCGATAGGCAAGATAGTTCCAAATTTGTACCATTGGTCAGCAGTTTTGTATTTTTCTAGTGCTTCTTGAGGTACAAATAAAGTTGCTTCGTTAATAGGAGTGGCATAATCCAATGGT
>JAEIGA010020520.1_pt1 | contig 10076 bp, 7 predicted proteins | sample 9270691 | NCBI WGS metagenome assembly JAEIGA01 (sample SAMN17057246, study PRJNA624740) | gut metagenome | biome: biome; isolation source: fecal sample | host: Bos grunniens | place: China: Xizang | collected 2019
AAGTGCCGTAATTGATAGAAGTAAAAGGAAGCTGATTACCAGAACGAGATTGAAGAGTATTTAAATTATGATACATACCTTCAACAGCTTGTTGAGTTTCTTTAATAGTCATATCCATAGCGTATTGATATACTTTAGAATAAGCTTTATAACCATCAAAAGTAATAGGGACATCTTCAATAGATAAGTTAGAAGAGGTAATCTCGTCATTTTCTATGTATTTCATTCCATTTTTAAAATGTTTCCAAAATGATTTTCTTACATATGGTACCATAGTCCAATCAAGATGTGTGGCGGAAACGCCTCCAAATTGCTGCAATGACTGTAACTGAAAGATTACTGCTAAAAGTTGAAATGCTGTATTAACACTATTAGCTGGTCTAATATCAGTTTGCCTAGTATTAAATCCTTTAGCTAGCAAGTCATCAAATGGAATAGATAAACAATTATGCATACCTACAGCATAAGAATCCAAATCATGAATATAAATTTCATTATTTAAATGATTTTCTCTACTCTTTTTACACATACAATAATCAAGAGCATACTGTTTCATAAGCTCATTCGTAGCTTCACCGCGACGCCCGCCAAATGAGTGCTCATCAACGTTTGCATTCTGATTCTGTACATTTGAAGCCTCTATTTTTTGTCCTATATTCTTAATTAAATCAGAATTCCTATTTCTTTCTCTTGTTCTAGCATCCCTATAAGTAATATAAGCTCTAGCTACATCTTTTCTTTTGCTAGACATTAAACCTTTTTCAACCATGTCTTGTACTTCTTCTACAGTATATACATGATTACCTTGGTCTAGTTCATGTTCAATATAAGTAGATATATTATTTGCTTTCTCTTGAGCATATTCACTTATATCTCCATCTACTGCTGCAAATGCTTTAAGCACTGCATCTTCAATTTTAGTACGGTCGAATACTACATTACGACCATCTCTTTTGATAATAAAAAGCATTTTTACCTCCTAGTTAGTTAAATATTTTTAGGATAATATATATAAAAATTGAGTATTTAATCTTCTTTAATTTTGTCCAATAATTCTTTTAATTCAATTATATTAAATTCATAATAGTCTGCATCATTATTATAAACATCATAAGTAAAAGGTATATCATAAAAATCTTCTTCATCTTTTAAATATCTTCTACATATTTCATGGACATCAGGATTAGTTTCTCTATCTAAACATCTATATAGTCTTGTTTTATCGCTAGCTTTAACTAACACTGGAAGTATCTCTATTCTTTCATCTTGTAATAAAAGTTCTATTCCAGTTATATTAAATACTCCTACATTAATTTTATCTTCTTTTAATGAAGTAATAGGAGTACCATACCACCATTCTCTAAAAGAAGTGGCTTCTAACATTTCTCCATTTAATACTTTATCTGTAAATTCAAAGTCAGTTAAAAAATAATAATCTTCGCCATCAACTTCATAATCTCTAGCGGGGCGAGTAGTAGCACTAATGATTTCGTTAACATCAGTATTACTTGCATACCATTTTTGTATAGTATCCTTGCCCGATCCGCTAGGACCGAACAAGGCTAAAACTTTATATTTCATTCTGCTTGTACCCTTTCATTATAATCTTTATAAAACATCCAATGATAACCTTTACAAGTTTTATGTATCTGCTTACAACAAACACTAATATTACTCGCAGAACCATTAACATAATCTGCTGCTTCTTTTATAGAATTAAAAATATGTTTAGTTTCAAGACAAATTACTTTTTTATTAGTTTTTCCACTTGTATTTATAGGAGTTTTATAATTACCATCTTCTTGATAATATCTCCATACTAATCTTGTTCCATCTGGTAACTTTCCTGCAGTGTGCTGCTTAAAATTACAACAATCAGATATACAAGCATGATTAATATTATATTTATTTGATGCTTCTGTGATTGTATCAAAAATTTCATTGGTGGTTAAACAAATTATTTTTTTATAATTTTTATGTATAGGTTTCTGATATTCATAAATATTTCCTTCTATATAATATTCCCATAAATATGGTTCTCCATTTATGTCTTTACCACAACTTTGATTTTTATGTCTACAACAAGCACTAATGCTACATTTTCCTATTCCTGTATCTCTACTTGCCTCAATAATAGAAGGATAAATTTTTTGAGTGTTTAAACAAATTACAGGCTTACAAAAAATAGCTTTAAATTTATTATTATTCCAATTTTCTTTATTGTATTGTCTTGCTTGTTCTGGAGTCATCCCAGTTCCACCTGCATTAATATTATAACCATTTTCTATAGAATTATAATATTGTATCCAGTATTTTTCTTTTTGGTCTGCTTCTTCTTTTGTTAATATATTTTCTTCTATTATATCATGTTCAAAATTATTCCATCCATATTTTTTAATTGCATTATAAAATTTAGTTGAACGATGGTAACCTTGTCCTTTACGCCATCTTTCATATGGCTTTTGACAGGTTTGTCCTATATAGCTTTTTTGATTTATTTTATTAGTATGTTTATAAATAATCCACATATAATTCCCTCCTATATATTTATTTCCTACAATATATTATTTTTTATAGTTTTATTTTATATAGGATCGTCCAAGTTTTTTTCTCTTTCAGACTGTAAAATAATCTCACCATTATCTAATATTTTATTTATTTTGTAAAGCTGGTGCGTTGGTGTATCATTATAACGTTTTGAAATGAACATATCTCCACGTCTATATCCTGTTATCATAAGTTTTGTTCCACGTTTAAACCATCCTTGCTCTATAACTTTCTTTTTGCCGTCACTTTGCATTTTAGATATTTGACGTTTAAACATAGCATAAAAATCTTTTGTAAACTTTACACTAATTACTCCACCCATTGTTAATAGTGATATCGTTGATTTGCTATCATTTTTTCCAATTACTGTTCCAATAATTACTGATAATTGCCATAATGGAATATCTCTACCATTACGTCTAAAATATCTGGCGGGCACCGGATCTTCCGGCAATTTTTGGAACTCTTTAATTCCAAACATATCTTTATTTACATGTGCTAATTCATGTTCATTATAATAAAAACATAAACTATCCATTTCCCATTTAGATAAATTACCTAATGCATATTTATCCCAACACTCTTTAAATAATGCTGCATTATATTTCTGTAACATTTCTTTTTGATGTGTCTTAAGATAATCTCGTGGAACATCCATTATTTTATCATATGCTTTTTTCCAACTCTTTTTACTTAATGTATACAAATTAACATTACAATTATAATCAAAATCAGTTATTTTTAATTCCATTATCAAATCTTCAAAACTAAGATACTCATTTAATTTATCAAGTAGTTTTTGATTTATTACTACCTGTTCTCCATTTCGTGTAATAACTTGATTTAATTTATATAAATCTTTATATAATTTTAATTCGTCTGGCAATAAATCTTTTTCAATTAAACCATTAAAATTCTGAAGATTTAATCTAGTTTTAGGTTCACATATCTTAGATATATAATAAGACATACTAGCCTTACGTGTATCCATATCTAAGGTCGCCGCCCATTCTTTATCAATATTGTCAAATGCTCCGCCTTTAATTAATGCAACCATTGCGGGCTTCTTTAATTTAACCTTATTCATAAAATCTTTAATTGAAACATAAGGTCTATTTTTATATATCTGTTCTATTACTTCATCATTTACATTTGTTAATGGTTTAAATCCATACATTATTGTATTATTTTCTATATCAGGTTCAAATGTGTAACTTGATTTATTTATATCCAATAATGATACTGATACGCCTTGTTGCTGTATGATACCAATAGCCTTTGCTATTTTTTCATAGTTTGTATTAGAAGATTTCTTTTCAGTTTCTTCTTCGTCATCATCATTATTACTATCATCTACTAAGTCTGCATCTTCTATTGGCTCTTCTTCTATTGATGCACTATTTACAATTAAGCAAGCACAATTCCAATAGATAGGATTCCATTTAGTTGCAATATAAGCTGTTTGATAACCTATAATACTATACGCCAATGAATGTATAACTGAAAAAGCATAACCCATCTGAGGTCCGATACCAAATTTCCATATGTAGTTGCCAAGTGCACTGGATTTAGCTGACTTTAATACTTTTTGTTTTAGGTCAGGTATCTTATCCATTTGTTTCTTACCAACTATTTTTCTAGCTTTATTTGCATCTGCTAATGAGAAGTTACATATCTCTGGGTCCATCAGCATCTGCATTAGTTGCTCTTGACTAGGTGGAATTCCATAAGATTTTAAGAAATATGGCTCAATAACTTTTACTTCTTTATCAGATAAATTATATTTTTTCATTTCATCATACCATAATGAAATGTTATTTCTAAATCTTGCATACTTATCAAGCGGAGTTTCTTCTCCTTTTTCCGCAGTCATAAGTCGCATTTCACCATTAACGTCAGTTAACTCTATAATTGTTTGAGGCTGTATCTTCTTAAGTGCGGCCGCCCCTACATCACCTTCAAACTGGAACATATTAATTACTTTACCATTTTTAATATTGTCCCATACATCTTTTTCATCAAGTGGCATTACACTTGGATGAAAATATGTATTATATATTTCTTTAATGTTTAATGTCTTTGGTAGCTCATTATACTTTTGAAGAAGTTTAATAGTTTCAAGAAGTTTATCTTGAACATCGGTTACAAGAAAATCATACTTTGTCATTCCTGCTGCCTCAGCATCGTGAAGTTCATATTGAGTTATTACATCTCCACGCGGCGTCCGCATAAAGCACGCATACTCATATGGGTCTTCATCAAAGAAGATAACTCCAGATGCGTGAGAACCTCTACTAACTACTAAACCAGATACACCTAACATGATATCCAATAATCCCGGATACTTACTAACTTCTGTTAAAAAAGTTGTATTAGGTTTTCTACCTTTTTCTTCATTGCCATATACTAAATCCTGCATTGAGTACACAAATCCTCTTTCCTGTGGGACAAGAGAACTAATATACTGCGCTACATCAATATCTATTCCCTTTGGATATTGTTCAGAACGATAACCGCTACAAGCTATTTGTATCGCTCTCTTTGTTGATGCTGTACCAAAAGTTGCAACCAATGTTGCACCAAAATACTTTCTTGCTATTGGACTTATATCTGCTTTAAAATTCTTTGCTCTATCTTTACATATTTCACTTATTACTTTCGGTCTCTGGCTTGGCGAAATATCTATATCAATATCACCAAGCTCTGCACGCTCTTTATTGAGATAACGCCAAAAAGGAAGCTCCCATTCGATAGGATCTAGCTGAGTTACACCTAACAGATAATGATTTAATCCTGAACATGAGCTACCTCTGCCTGCCCCTACAAGTGAACCAGCTTCCCATATTTTATCTATATAATGTGAAAGTGTAATAGGATAACTAAACATATTAGTTTCCAATTTCTCACTTATTGTCTTTTTAATATCTGCTTCTTCTTCAAGACGAGATATATATGTCGGCTCATATTTATTTATTTCTTTAAGTTTGTCTATACATTTATTTACCCAATATCTATCATAATTATTATCTGACTCATACAGTGATGATAAAACTGGATATTTTTCTTTAAAATCTTGCGGCGGACGCTGCTTCTGTATCTGCTGAATGTCTACTGTAGGTATATGCTGCTTATGTCTTAAATCATATACTTGTATCTTATTCCACACTTCTTGTGAATTAGCATAAGCTTCATCTACAATCTGCTCCGCCTCATCACCAAAGGCCGCCGCCATATGTTTAATTATATCTTCATCATCTTGCAAATAAGCATATTCATAAAATGCATCTACTTCTCTTTCGCCATTTTTTGAATTAAGAAAGTTTTTATGAATTGCTCTATCTTCTTTTGTTAAATAATGACTATCACAATTTATTAAAAACTTTACATTTAATGCTTTTGCTATTGCATATAATTTTTTATTTACTATCACTTGTTCCGCTGATGCGCCAGGCGGAAGTTCAATATAAAAATCATCACCAAATAATGACTTACAAGCATTTATAAAATTAATTATCTCTTCATAAGTTGCACTTGCATTCTTCTTATCTCCCATCTGTCTATACATATCTAACTGAAGAACTAATTGAGATAATTCTCCACCTATACATGCGGTGGTCGCGATAAGATGACCTGGATTCTTCTTAATTATATTAGCTAATTCCGCTTTTAAAGTAGGAACTCTTTCTATTTTACCAACTTTAAAACTTTGCATCCATGACTCTGATGATAAGATTCTTAATTGCTTATGTCCTATTGCATCTTTAGCTATAAGAATAAAATGATAAAATTTTTGTTTACTATCTCTTGTGTTTGTTAAATAAATTTCATTCCCTATTGCTATTTTAAAATCAGAATATTTATCTTGCAATCTACATATTTCCATTGATGCAGATAAACATTCATGGTCAGTCACAGCAATCCCTTTTAACCCTAAAGAAACTGCTCTTTTAACTAACCCATCAACTGTGTTAATACTATCAATTAGTCTGATATTCGAGTACTTTGTATGATTATGTAAGTCTATATATCTAGCATTTTGTAACATTACTCAAATATCTCCTTTCATATTCTTATAAAAATATTATATCATAATTATTTTATTTTTTCAAATCCCGCATCATAGGCCAGTTACGGTCTCTTTCTGTTATAATATATTCTCCATTAGCTAGTGGCCATGGGATACCTAAACTTGGTGCCCCGAACTCATGATGGAAAATAATATCTTTATCAAATGGATTAATACCACATTGTTCATCTGGATAATAAAAATCATCACACTTATATAAAAATAAAGTATCTTCTAACGCATAAAAACCATGAGCAAAGCCCCGAGGAATATAAAATTGACGATGATTAGTATTAGATAACATTACACCATAAGCATGTCCATATGTAGGGCTATAAGGACGTAAATCAATAGCAATATCAAAAACATTACCTTTAACTACACGTACAATTTTTGTTTGCGCATGATATGCTTGATAATGTAGGCCACGTAATGTACCAGCTTTAGAATATGATTCATTATCTTGTACAAAATAATTATCAAGTGATAATTGATTTATTTCTAATTCTTTATCATTATAAGATTCTAAAAAGTATCCTCTATCATCCCTATATATTTTAGGTTCTAATATACATAAACCTTCAATTCCACCTACATTTTTAATTATTTGTTCGTACATATTACACCTTCATTAAATAATTTTTTAAAGATTCTTCCCAGTTTGGCATTTGTCTAAAACCAGCTTTATGAACTTTATCACAATTTAATCTTGAATTTTTAGGACGCTTAGCGGGCGCCGCGTAAAAGCTACTACTAACTGGAGCTATTGGCGTATCTATATTAGATATTTTGAATATTGTTTTAGCAAATTCATACCAGCTAATATAAGGTCCACTATTTGTAACATTATAAGTTCCATAATTATCACTTTCTGCCATATCAAGTAACATTACTGCTAAATCCTCCGTATATGTAGGTCTACCAACTTGGTCATTAACTACCTGTAATTTATTTTTTGTTCTTCCTAATTGTAGCATAGTATCTACAAAATTTTTACCATTATAACCAAATAACCAAGAAGTACGTACTATATAGTATTTAGATGTAGTATTTGTTACTATTTGTTCACCTAAATATTTAGTATAACCATAATAAGTATTTGGAGCTAGGTATATATCTTCTTCTTTAATTGGTTTTTCATCTTGAGAATTATATATATAATCACTAGAGATATAAATAATAGGTATTCCACATTTTTCAGCAGCTTCAACTACTTCTGCAGTTGCATCCATATTAGCTTTAAGAACTGTTTCTCTATCACTTTCTGCTTTATCTACATTAGTATAAGCTGCGCAATGTATAACACAATTTATATTATTACTTCTAAAGATTTCTACCAATTGCCAATGGCAATCGGTAGTTAAATCTAATTGTATATAATTATGGACATTAGGCATATCTGTTCTTCCACAACCAAATACATTATATCCTCGCCGTAAAGCTTCTGTTTCTACATCCATACCTAACATTCCAGTTATTCCAGTTATAAAAATATTCATATTATACTCCATTCAAAGTATATTTATTTACTTACATCAATTAAACAAGATTTAGCTACAGTAAGAGCTGCTTTATGAGCTTCTTTACTTGTACCTGCACAAAGGCTTTCAATAATAGTAATTGGAATACAAGGACATAGCTTTCTAAGCAAAAGAGCATTACTAATTACACAAATATCAGTACAAAAGCCAATAATTTCTATAGTTGTATTGCTATATTCTTTAATAATATCTTTTATTTCTTTGGCATCTGTAATATCCATCATAAAATCACTTTTGACTATTATATCTTCTGCTGCTGCAATAGGGACCATAATAGCACTACCTTCACTAGTATCAATACAATGGTCTGGAATTAAAGTTTCTTCTAAAGTACGAATATTTCTTTTATCACGTGGTTTATGGCTATCTTGAGTAAAAATAATTGTATATCCCATTTTTCTACAATCATTTATATATTTTTGTATCTCAGGCAATACTTTCTGAGCATCATTAGAACCAAGTGTGCCATCAATAAAATCTTTCTGTACATCTACTACTAATAAAATCTTCATTACCAATTCTCCTTTATATCTAAAATTCTTACTAATTTATCTCTACAACTATAACATATTACTCTAGGTTCAGTTATTATTTTGCCACATATCTCACACTTATATACTGTTACTGGTTGAGGTTGCGGATAATAAGGTGGCAATGGTGTAATTGGAGCTGGACAAGAATATACAGAAACCATATATTCTTTTATTGGGTCATAATTTATGTCAGTCCATTCATTAAAATTAGTTTTATTTTCTTTCATATGTCACCTCAATATAACTAAATTTTTACTACCTCTTGTTGCCGCGGTGTATAGAGCTCTTCTATGCTGCTCTGGGTCAAAAGGGAAAGATTCCTCAAGAACTAATACTTTATCCCACTCACTACCTTGAGCTTTCCACGCAGTAATAGCATAACCATAAGTAAATTCAAGTGGTCTACGTGGTTCAAGTATTTTGCTATGTTTTATTTTATAAAGTATTTTTCCATCTATATCATAATTACCTTCAATAATGTTCGCTTTATCCATAATAAGATTTGGATAATATTCTCCATTATCATTAATAAATTCTCCGCAAATAAAATCAATATCTGCTTTTTGTCCACGCATTAACATATATTTAGGGATTGAAAAAGTTCCTTCATAGAAATCTCCAAGTGTACCTATCATACCATTAATAAGCGGTGTAGTTCCTGTTTCATCAAATTTTTCCCATTCATTATGTAAGCAAATAAGTTTATCACCTTTTTCAATAGGCTCAGTAAAACCTTTATGTTTCCTTATCATATTATTTAATTCAATACGTTTTGCATTAGTAAAGGTTATTACTATATCTGCCCAATCAAGCATACCATAAGATAATTCTGATTTATCTCCTACATAAGCTTCATTTCCATATTTACCATTAGCAAGTGGTTTATCAGTACGAATGGCGGTTGCCACATCTATGATGCCGCTTCCCGCATCTTGTCGCATGATTTCTGTAAGTCTTGCATGTGGGTTATCTAATAAATGATTATCTTCACTTTTAACTGGCGGAAGCTGTGCATCATCACCAAGATAAATAGTATATATATCTTCAAACTTCATTAACATTTCTACCATGTTAATAGGTACCATTGAGCATTCATCTACTATAATAATTCGATATGGTATCTCTCTAACTGGAATATGTATGAAAGTACCATCTGGCTTTTGACGTGTATCGTATAAAAGACGATGTAGAGTCATTACATTATCATTACCTTTTTTACGAAGTACATCTGCAGCCTTTCCGGTATAAGTTGCATATACTACTTCGGCTGGATCAACATGCATTGCTGCTATAGCAAACTTTACTAAACTAGATTTACCAGTACCAGCATAGCCAGCTATAGTAGTAAATTTCTGGCGTCCCCGCCATCTATTTAAAATTACTTCTAAT
>JAEIGA010020521.1_pt1 | contig 10074 bp, 8 predicted proteins | sample 9270691 | NCBI WGS metagenome assembly JAEIGA01 (sample SAMN17057246, study PRJNA624740) | gut metagenome | biome: biome; isolation source: fecal sample | host: Bos grunniens | place: China: Xizang | collected 2019
ATTAAAAATCCGCAGGAGGCACAAAGATTGATTGACAGCCTTTTTGCATGTGCAAATGCTGAATATACCAACAATGGCCGCAGGATCATATCGATCCTCCCGATTGAAGAAATTGACAGGAGATTCTAAACAGAGGCCTCGGGCCGAAAATATATAGAGAATGAGCTATTACTATTATGAAAATAATGGCAGCGGACGTCCGGGAGGCTTCCTGAGCAGTCTGCCTGCAGCAGTAAAGAATATTATAATCATCAATGTGTTAGTCTACCTCGCGACTTCTGTCAATGGTGACTTCATGTATAAGAATTTTGCCCTGTTCTATCCGACTTCGCAGTTCTTTCACTGGTGGCAGCCGCTTACGCACATGTTCATGCATGGTGGATTCTGGCATCTCTTCTTCAATATGTACACACTGTTCATATTCGGAAGTGTGCTGGAGCGTGTTTGGGGTACTCAGAAGTTCCTTACATTCTACTTTGTGACAGGACTTGGCGCAGCAGCTGTCCATACTTCTGTTGAATGGATTCAGATGTCGCATTGGATGACTCAGGTGGCAGAAAACGGATCGCTTGCAGCACAGGCCTCAATCCATGCTCTCAAGATGACTCCTACTGTTGGTGCATCAGGTGCAATATATGGACTTCTGATGGGATATGCAATGCTGTACCCAGACTCTATCATGAGGCTTATATTCCCTCCTATAGCCTTGAAGGCCAAATGGTTCGTGCTTATCTTCGGTGCAATTGAGCTTTTGACGGGAATTTCAGGTGCTGGTACAGGAATAGCGCATTTCGCTCATCTGGGAGGACTTATCTTCGGCTTCCTTCTTATCATGTATTGGAAGAAGAAAAGGACACTATACGGAAATTATTAATCATCAGCGATGGCGAGAAATAAGATATTTGGCATCACATCCCGTCTGTTGATGATGATTGTGGCAGGACTGCTTATCCTGTCATATCTTTCCATACTCATAAATCCTGCAAAGGTCTGGCTCATATCTTTGGTCGGGCTGCTTTTTGTTCCGTTGTCGCTCTTGAATGCTTTCCTTCTTCTCTGGGCTCTGAAGCGTCTGTCCAAATCCTTTGTAATTCCTCTTCTAGCCCTTCTGCCTGCATTTTTCTTTGTCGGAAGATATGTCCGCATCGATACAGAAGAGGAAAGACAGGAACGAATATCAGTCGAGGGTAACTCCTTGAAAATCATTTCCTACAACGTCGGGCGTTTTTCTCTGCAGGATGCACGTGCTGGAATCGATAGTCGCAAGGAGTGCGTGGATTCTGTTTTCAATTTCTTGAAATCTCAAGATGCGGATATCATCTGTCTGCAGGAATTCCATGCTCCTAACTCCAATCAGGTTAAGGCTTATATTGACCGTTATATGAAGGGATATAATGCTGAATATTATATGTTCCCTACTAAATATGGCGCTTTTGGAAACGTCACTTTGAGCCGTATGCCGGTGAAGGCAAAAGGAAAGATAAAGTTTGATGAAAGTACCAATCTGGCCATATATTCTGATTATGAGTACAAGGGCAGGAGCTTTCGTGTATATAATTGTCATTTTGAGAGTTATAGTGTTTCTTTATCCGGACTGGTTCGTGGTTTGGTGCAGAGAGACAGCCTGCTGATAGCTTCAACTGGTGACAAGATGAAAAGGTCGATTACCCGTCGCCCGAAGCAGGTGGACAGGGTCTTTGCCCACATCGAGCAGTGTCCGTTGGAGACTTTTGTGTGCGGAGACTTCAATGACAATCCGATGTCATATACATATTATCGAATGACACGTAACCGAAAGGATACATTCAAGGAAGCCGGTAATGGATTCGGAGCCACTTTTGCGACATTCTGGCCGATGCTTAGAATAGATTATATACTTTGTCCGGACAACTGGCATCCAATTTTGCACGCAACCCCACGGCTACCGCTGTCGGATCACTATCCGGTGGTCTCTCAAGTAGCAATGTAGAAATCCTTAAACAAGAAAAATAAATATGCAGGAGTCAATTCAGAAAGCACTCGAAATTTTACGCGCAGGTGGAATCATTCTATATCCGACAGACACTGTCTGGGGGCTTGGCTGTGATGCTACAAATCCAGAAGCTGTTGCGAAGATTTATGAAATCAAACATCGTGCAGACAGCAAGTCGCTAGTTCTGCTGGCTTCTGATGTTGATATGATTGCGCGCTATGTGAAGGAGATTCCCGAAATGGCTATCCAGCTTGTCGAGGTTAATGATAAGCCGATGACTATCATTTATCCAGGTGCTGTGGTGGGTTTTTCTCCTGATGCTTCAGGAGCCCTCCCAAAGCCGGATCGCAGGACATTGGCATTCAATACAGTAGCAGAAGATGGAACTGTGGGAATACGCATCCCGATGATGGATTTCTGCCAGCAGCTTGTCCACAAACTTGGCCGCCCATTGGTCTCGACCTCAGCCAACATTTCCGGAGAGCCGACCCCAAAACGTTTTGCAGAAATATCAGAAGAAATTCGCAGCGCAGTTGATTTCGTGGTTGATCCATCTCTCGAGCGAGGTGCCACCGGTCAGTCCTCATCCATCATCAAGGTCGGTCTCGACTACTCGATTGAAATCATCCGTAGATAGAATTCCGTCCCGGAATTTGTGGGTTTTCCCGGACGGAATGGTGTTTTTCGTCATCCCATCCGGAAAAATGTGGGAAATCCCGGACGGAAGTTAAGGAGCCAATCAAATATATCGGAAATAAGCGGCAGCCACACAGGTGAGGGCTGCCGTTTCTGTTCTAAGGCGTGAATCGCCAAGGTGAACCGGGATGAATCCGTGCTCAATGGCAAGTTCGGCTTCCTCGTGAGAAAAATCGCCCTCCGGGCCAATCAGAACCACGATGTCAGTCCCTTCATATCCCTGCAGAACCTCCTTGATACTTCTGCGCGGAACCCGTTCATCCTCAAAGCAATACGCAATCAGCTTCAGCGGCCCATCCACGTCATTGCGAGGAGCGCCAGCGACGTGGCAATCCCCCGCCATAGCGCGAATGAACTCCTTCACACTAACCGGTTCATTGACCACCGGCACGGCACCCTTGAGAGACTGCTTGGCAGCGCTGACAAGAATCTTCTCAATGCGCGCAGTCTTGAAAACCCTGCGCTCAGAATGCTCTCCAATCACCGGAGAAATCTCATCCAGACCGATCTCGCACGCCTTTTCCGCAAACCACTCATAGCGGTCATTGTTCTTGGTCGGGCACACTGCCATATGAAGACGATAAGGATGCGAGCCCCAGTTCTCAACCGAATCCAGAACCATAGCCTCTACACCCTTGTGACTGTCAGAAGTAATCCTGCAGCGATACAGGGTGCCACATCCGTCTATCACAGAAATCTCATCACCGGCACGATGTCGGAGCACCTTCACACAATGCCCTGATTCATCATGATCCAAACGGCATATGCCGCCTTCTATGTCGCGAGAATAAAAAAGTTCCATCAGTCAGTTGAATTATCCCCGCAAATATAATCAAAATGCCTAAATTTGCTTCTATATGAAATATATAGGTCTAATATCAGATACTCACGGAGTTTTTGATGCTCCATTCAAGGAATTCCTTGCCCCTGTGGACGAGGTCTGGCATGCCGGTGACTTTGGCGGGGGAATGCAGCTTGCAGAGCAGCTTGCCGCTTTCAAACCCTTGGTAGGAGTTGCAGGCAACTGTGATAACTACAACTTAAGATATATTCATCCCCTTCATCGCTTCTTTGAATGCGAAGGATTGAAAATCCTGATGACCCATGTCGGTGGATATCCCGGAAGATATGACGTCCGCGCTCGAGCCTTGATTGATGAATATAAGCCGGATATCTTCGTCTGCGGTCACTCACATATCCTCAAGGTTGTCCGTGATACCAAACGCAATATGCTGGTAATCAACCCAGGTGCAGCAGGCATACAAGGCTTTCACGTTGTCCGCACCGCCCTCCGTTTCAAACTCGACGACGGCCACATCCACAGCATGGAAGTCTTCGAACTTGACAGATAAATTTTATGTTTGTACTTTAGCAGTTTAATTAGCAATACGATGAAGAAATTCTATATTTTTTGTGCAGTAGTCATGGCTCTTTTGGCAGGATGTCAGAGACCAGAAATAATAAATAATCAATATTATGCCTCGGTTGAAAGTTTTGGCGACTATACAAAGACCTCCAAAACGGAAGAGAACAATATAGTTTGGTCTGCAAGTGATCGTATTGCCGTGTTTGAAAGATGCTCGGTTGCCGATGAATATGTTTTGTCAGCAGGTTATGCCGGTAAAAGTAATGGTGTCTTTAAAAAGGTTCTAGCAGGCAATACTTTCGTTGGCGGAACAGAAATGCCTTGTAAGGTGGCCTTGTACCCATATGCTGAAGGTTTGGTGCTGACTGGTTCTGCACTCGATGATAATGTTGCAGAGTGCAAGATAAAGAATGTGATGCTTCCAGCAAAGCAGAATTATTCACGCAATAGCTTTGGTAATGGGGTATTCCCGATGGTTGCGATAACAGACAATGAAGATGAAAACTTATTGGAGTTCAAGAATGTCCTCGGAGCAGTTAAGCTCCAACTGAAAGGCTCTAAAGTTGTTAACTCCATTAAGATTGAAGGCAGAAATGGAGAGGTTCTTTCGGGGCAGGCAGTTATAACAGCGAATTCGGATAATAAAACCAACTCGATTGAAATGGTCGGCTCAGATGAGTCGTCCAAATCTGTCACTCTCGACTGTGGAGGATGTGTGAAATTGAGTACTAGTCTTGCTACTGAGTTTATTATTGCTCTTCCTCCTGTAACTTTCAGTAAAGGATTTACTGTAACAGTAACCTATTCAGATGACACTCAGCAGACGTTTGAAGCTATAGTTGAAAATACAGTATACCGATCAACGATTCTTGTTATGCCTGTCTGCTTATTGGATGGCGAAGGAGAGTCTGTGCCTGATGGGATGAGTCTTCTCTTTGATACGGGCTATAGTTTATACTATGATAATAGTTTACGTGGCCTCTCCGATGAAATTACCTTAGTGCTCAGCAACGGCGTTTGCCGTCAAAATCGTCTTGATGAGCCATATCTTGTGTCAGATGGTGAGATGGTGGTGATCACAATCAAGACTCCATATTCTTTGGCAAATGGAACGGTTTCCCTTCCAACAGGAGAATTCGATATCATAGAAAATAACGATGACCGCAGTGTGGAATCATATGTGGTAAAAGCACAAGGAGGCGAATCTACAAAGTGGGATATAAAGTCTGGTTCTGTAGTAATCACAGCAGAGAATGATGGTATATACACGATAGCAACTGAAAATCTGATATTGAAAAATGAAAGCGAGGAACAGGAGGCTGGTTATATATGCAAGTCTTTCAGAGTGCTCACAGACTATTATGCGATGGCTCCATTCAATCAATCTCTTAATGGCGATATCGTCGACATGCCGTTTCACTACTTTGATTGTAAATATTATGGTAACCTCTACGGTTATGGAACTGGTAACTTCCTTGTGAGCATGGCCACAAAGGGATTCGTCGAAGTGGATGAAACAGGCAAAGAGAATATGACAGGTGTTCCAGGTGTATATCTCTCATTGAACTTCTTCTCAAGACTCTATGCCGATGCAGCAGAACCGATTCTTGAGGAAGGACGATATAGTGTTTCCGGCACATCGTTTTCTCGCTGGACCTTGCTGCCAGGAATGACAATGAGTTCGTCAGATGGTGAGGAGAGCCCGTTTGGAACATTTATTATTCTGCAGTCTGCTGATGGGGAGGAAGAAACTGAGTTTATCTCTGGCGGATATGTTGACATCGCATATTATGAGGATTACTGCATTATGACATATGAACTTACAACTTCTAAAAGAACAGTCTCTGGGGTTTGGAAGGGTGCTATGTCTGTAAACAATCTTAGTTCGTCTGAATCGGAGACTATTTGTCTCACAACTCTTGATCAAGATGTTGAGTGCGACATGAGCAAAGTTTCAGGTGGATCTTTGACTCTGATTGAGACACTTCATAGAAATAATGTTGAGGCAGAGTTGGATTATGATATCGCTGAAGCATGGCAGCTCTATCTTGGACCAAATGATTGGACCCAGGAGGATCAGTCTATTCCTATGCGTGATCCTGAAAATAAGGCCGGCGCAGACGGTGTTTGGGGAACTGCCGACGACTTTATGTATGACAAGAATAAGAATGGTATCGAAGACCGTCTCGAAGCATTGTTCGAAGATGGTGACGAAGATGGCGACGGTGATGTGATGATTCTTGAGTTCATTCTTCCTCTTGGTTCGCAGGGTGTGATTGCTCCTGAGTTGAACAAGACATATACATACACAATGCAGCCAAATCTTAGCCGTCAGGCAGAAATGTATGAGATTTATGTGAGCCGCATGGGGCGACCAACAGATGAAATCTTCGATGCAAGATATGCGCAGGAACTTAAAGGCTGGGCTGAGCAGCTCGGAATCACAAGCTACGACAGATGCAACGCTCGCCGAGGCTTCACATGGTCAGAGGATGGCTTCCGTGGAAACTGGTATCTCCACTACGAGAAGGATCAGAACGCGATTCGGTATGTGCATGCTCCGGCAATCAACGGCGAGGTGAAGGTGACTCGCACCGGAGATGATACGTATAACTTTGAGTGGGACTTCATCGATGACAAGCTTGATGGTCCGAATAAAATCACAGGAAAAGTAGATAATGTAAAAGTCTGCCTATTATCATCGGGCCCCGCTACTTAAACAGTGCTTTGCAGAGGGATGGCACGTCGGCAACCTTGACGATTTCGATGTTAACCTCTTCCGGAATGCCTTCCAGACTACTGAAGCTTGAAACATAAATCTTACGGAATCCAAGACGGGCTGCTTCAATGATTCTGCGGTCAGTCTGAGCCACGGGGCGAATTTCTCCGCTGAGGCCGATTTCTCCGGCAAAGCAGACGTCAGCCGGAATTGCAAAATCAAAATTAGATGAAAGGACAGCACTGACTACAGCCAGGTCGCAAGCCGGGTCACTCACCTTGAGACCTCCTGCCATGTTGAGGAATACATCCTTTACGCTGAGCTTGAATCCTGCGCGCTTCTCCAAAACTGCCAGAAGCATATTCAGACGGCGGACATCAAATCCGGTTGCACTGCGCTGCGGAGTGCCATAAGCAGCAGTGCTCACAAGTGACTGTACCTCAATCAGGAATGGGCGTGTGCCATCCAGCATGGCGCTCACAGCAACTCCACTCAAGCCTTCTTCGTGCATTGGAATCAGCATTTCGGACGGATTGCTCACTTCGCGGAGCCCCTTGCCGGTCATCTCAAACACAGCAAGCTCTGAAGTGGATCCGAATCGGTTTTTAATACTTCTCAAAAGTCTATATGTGCCTCGGTTATCACCCTCAAACTGCAGTACGACATCCACAATGTGCTCCAGAACCTTCGGGCCGGCAATGCTGCCCTCTTTTGTGATATGACCGATCAGAATCACAGGAACGCCTGTTTCTTTTGCAAAACGTAGAAGCATAGCTGCTGTTTCCTTGATCTGGGTCACCGAGCCAGGTGAAGATTCCACATTCTGAGAGAACATTGTCTGTACAGAGTCCACAACCATCAGGTCCGGCATCATGGAACGAGCTTCTGCAATAATGTTTTCCATGAGGGTTTCGCTATATATCATGCATCCGGAATCATCCCCGCCAATACGTGCGGCACGCAATTTTACCTGCTTGGCGCTTTCCTCTCCCGTGACATACAAGGTCTTGAGATTCGGACAATGAAGCGGAATCTGAAGCGAAAGAGTCGATTTTCCGATTCCCGGCTCGCCACCGATCAACACTAACGAACCTTCTACAAGTCCGCCCCCCAGAATCCTGTCCACCTCTCCATTGTTCAGCGAAATCCTCTGCTCGTGACTCGAGTCAATCTGCGAGAGAGGCATGGGCTTTTGTGAAGATCCGGGCACAGAAATAGTATGCCCGCTTCCTGCAGCTGACTTCTTGCCAGTTGCCACAGTCTCTTCCACCATAGTGTTCCATTCACCGCAAGCAGGGCAGCGTCCCATCCACTTCGGACTCTCGTTGCCACACTCCTTGCAAAACCACACAGTCTTAGTCTTCACAGTTGCCATATATCATATTTATCATTATCGGTTAGTATTGTGACATAAGATGCGGTAAAAATGTCACAATGGTTCCGGTTTTCATTCAAATATACTCATTTTTAGCACCATTGTGACATATTATAGCCCCAAAACGTCACAATGATACTAATTGTATCGAGCAAGTGCCACCATCAGTTTATCAAGCAGCGGACGTGCCTTCCAAGTCGGCGAAGTGCAATTGTTGGTCATGATTGAAACAATAAGCGCTCCCTCCGGAAGCCCACCGGCCTTTGTGGTACCGTGTACAGAGCCATCCCCAAAATCATTCGTTGCCCCTGGTTCTGTACGACTTTCCATTATATCTGTGGTGCCAGTCGGTAAAATATATCCAGAGTAGCATCTCACTCCATTCATAGAGCCGCTCTTCACCTTAATGCGTGCCCTGAGTGCTTCCGGCTGCCCCTTCATATTATATTCGAGTGTCCCGGCAAAACCAGGTGATGGAAGACTTCCCAAAAATGAATCATAAGCTGGAGAAACGCTCATTGCATATAAAAAGCGGCAAAGAGCCTCAGGTGACACCAGATTCTGACGCGAAAGACCGCTTCCATCCTGAATCTTCATACCCTTCAAACCGGCCACGCCCAATTCCGTAAAAGCATCATTGATAGCTACATATGACGAGTCATAGCACGCACTTCCACGCAAAGTCTTGCCCAATACGCGGAATAAGGTCTCCGCATATACATTGTTGCTGGCGTGATTGGTCTCGAACACAATCCTGTTCAATGTAGGCGATGCGCTGGAGCCTAATACAGTCAGTCCATTGGCTTTAGCCCATTCTAAAGAAGTCCAGAAGTCCGGAGCTTTTTCTTTACTTGACTGGCTATCTGCCATCGTCGCAAGGTCCGAATCTTTACCTTCCTCGCCAATCCAGTCTGTGTCCAGTTTGAAGTCTCCTGCTCCCCCAGAACAAGGGATTCCGCGGCGTTGTAAGTACTTGGAAAAATAATGAGCACAAGTGTATTCCGGGAATTTATTAGCGCAGTCTACTCTCTTGGCAGCGCGGTCCACTCCGAAAGTTCCACGGATTTCTGCCACTGGAGCAAGGTCGGAAGTGTACATATATAACAGGTCTCCACTACCAGCGCTACCTGTCGAACATGCATATCTGAAATCCATCCAAGGACAATCCGGGTAATATGGTTTTATGTTCACCGGCGCACCCACTGATGCTCCGGCCGATACGCTGAATGACTGCATGTTCTCATAGAACATAAGCCCGGTGACACCAGCGCCATAATATGTTCCTATATCGTTCCAAAGCCAGGTTGGCTCTTCTGCGGGACCCTCAAAATATCTTCCGTCGCCCACAATTGAACCCTCGATACGGCGGACTCCGGCATCACGCAACATCTTCTCCCATGCTGCAAAAGTTCGCTCAATCGGAACGGCGATGCTGTCCTTCGAGCCAAGTGTCGGGTCGCCGCCGCCAATCACGAACAGATTGCCCTTCAAAACACCGTCCTCAATCATGCCGTCATGTGCCAATGTGGTTTCGAAGCTGTAATCCGGGCCAAGAATATGAAGTGCTGCTCCGGTGCTGATAAGCTTCATATTGGAAGCGGGAACAAGCATTTTGTCTTGGTTGACCCCAGCAAGAATACGCCCATTGTGGTCCATTACACAGATACCTACGTATGCCTGAGTAAAGGTTACATCCTGTGCGACCTCAGCGATAATCTCATGAAGAGATTGATTATAATGTGGTGTCTCAGCCTCCTCTGCCGTGCAGACAGCTTCTCTGCCGGTTATTCCGATGAGACAGATAAAAGCTATCGTAAATATCTTCTTCATATATCGAATCCTATTTGCGCAAAAATAGTAATTCGTCAGATATGGAGCAATTGAATTTACTTCTTTTCAAGATGTTTTCCTTGCCTGAAGTGCCATATGGCCTGAATGCTGAAGTA
>JAEIGA010020522.1_pt1 | contig 10074 bp, 15 predicted proteins | sample 9270691 | NCBI WGS metagenome assembly JAEIGA01 (sample SAMN17057246, study PRJNA624740) | gut metagenome | biome: biome; isolation source: fecal sample | host: Bos grunniens | place: China: Xizang | collected 2019
ATTAGCATCACTTAAATTAGCACCACTTAAATTAGCATAACTTAAATTAGCATCACTTAAATCAGCATATCTTAAATTAGCACCTCTTAAATTAGCACCACTTAAATTAGCACCACTTAAATTAGCACCACTTAAATTAGCATAACTTAAATTAGCATCACTTAAATCAGCATATCTTAAATTAGCATATCTTAAATTAGCATCACTTAAATCAGCACCACTTAAATTAGCATCACTTAAATCAGCACCACTTAAATTAGCATCACTTAAATCAGCACCACTTAAATTAGCATATCTTAAATCAGCACCTCTTAAATTAGCATATCTTAAATCAGCATATCTTAAATTAGCACCTCTTAAATTAGCACCACTTAAATTAGCACGCTCGCCACCTTTTTCATCATTAAGCCATTTTTGGTGTTTTTCTAAAATCTCTTGTAATTTACTTTGTTCCATAATTAATACTCCTTTGTTCTAATCTTCTTCATTGCAAGGACCATCTTGCTCAACAGTCTTATAGACAACGTGACCGTTTTCATCGTCTTGCCACGATCCGTCATCGTCTTCTTGAGCAATCCATGTTTTAGAATGGATTATCTGATTAGTCTTTTTGTCTAACACTAAGAATTGATGGCCAAATCGACCGCTTAAACGACTATAACGCCAAGCATAAATATGTTTGGGGTCATATTCATCTATCCATTCTAGATAACCGTCTTCAACTTCAATATCATGGTCCAATAGATATTTAAAAACTTTTTCTAAACCTTCTTGAACTTCTTGCGCTGAAGCATATCTGATATCATCTCTAATAGCAACTAAGATATGATTGACAGAATCTACAGAACATTCTTCTTCAATATGACAATATTTACGCAATTGTTCATAGGTGTAAGAATCCCATGGATTTTCTGATTTATATAATTTGTTTATAGCATCCTGATATGCTTTGTATTCACAAGGAAGCATAAAGCCACTAGAACTAGAACGACAGTCTCTAGCGTTTTGGTCAAGACTATATCTAAGACCAGATTCACCATAAGGCATAAGCTTAAATGCTTCTTCAATGTATTTTCTAGCACGTGGTAATGAATAAATCTTGGCTTCGAATTCTATAGTATGGAATTCTTCTCTTTTGCCATCTTTTTTCTTTTTACCGTAAGACATACCAGGTTTTGGCATTCCTAATTTAAATTGTTCTTCTGGATAAGGAAGATATAAAAGTTTTCTTAATTCGTATCCATATCTTCTATCAGCTTTATCAAAAGCTTCATCGGACTCGAAGTCTTCTCTCTTAGGCTCTATTAAAGATTTAGGTGCTTTTTTCTTTTCAAAAGGTGTGCTGACTAATTCTAATCCACCTCTAATATGTGTCCATTGGCTCATTGTAATTTCCTCCTTATTTTGTAGCTACCATGGCAAAGATAAATAAACATAAACAAATAACAACAACGAGGAAGATGGCAAGAAAAGCCATCCCCCTATCTCTTTGATTACGCATAAGTTCTTTCTCCTTTTGAGAGCAAGAGCTCTTCTCTGAGCTGTTCTCTAGCATCTTTCATGCTTTGAGACAACTGTCTCTTTTGACATTCTTTTTGATAAATGTCACTAAACTTTTGGAGTATTTGAAAGACTGCATCTTCTGTTACTCCATATTCTTTGGAAGCTTTTTCAATGCCTCCGCCCCAAAGTGCTGTTGCACATACGTTCTTTTCTTGAGAACTTAAACTAACTTTAGTCATATGATTGACCCTCCTTAAATTAACTTACCATCGAGATGATCGCACTCGTGTTGATAAACTTTAGCATCGAAGCAATCAATATAGATGCTTCTATTTTTCCAAGCGCCTTGAAGATAGGATTGGTCGCTTACCAATATTCTCTTATAGCGTTTAGCTTTGCGTGGTTCATCAAAAGACAAACACATTTCTGTTGAATCATACGAATTAAATTTTTGTAAGATTCTTGGATTGATGACAACGATGAATCGGCCGCTTTTTTGCTCTCTCATTACGAAAGCACGAACATCATAGCCGATTTGGATTGCAGCTAACCCTGCTGCTTCCTCATGATGTTCTCTGATTGTGTCTAATAAATCACAGACAACTTGCATATCTTTTTCTTTGTCGAAAGGTCTAGAAACCTTGCTTAAAACTTCGACATCTTTAACAATTGATTTAACCATATTATTTAAACTCCTCTATCGCCTTAATTACGGCGTTCTTAGCTACAGCTGTAGCTGCATTGCCGAGCAACATGCTCTTGATTTCGGCTGCTGTTTTAATACCAGCCCAGTGGTCTGCTAACACTAAATTGAAGAAATCAACAAGTGTTTTTGCGCCATTAATCATCAATCTGAATTGCTCATTGCTGACGCAAGTGTATTCATGTTGACCTTGACAGATTACACTAACATCAACTCTTTGCTGTTGATGATTCATTGTTGTGATGATTTGTCCATCACTGTAGACAGTAGTTCTTGTACTACCATCTTGTTGAAGTAAGATGTATCTTTGCTTCATATTTTATCCTTTCCGAGGTTCTCTTGCCTCTAAAGCCAAATGGCTCTTCACTACCCCACGTATGGGGCAGGAAAGAACTATCTGATGCAGATTGCTAATGTAGTGCCAGGTTCTTGAGAAGGGCTGATAAACTCAACGACTCTATCATTGAGCTTTACCCACAACGGACCACCAACGATAACTGGATAACGATCTAATTTAGTCATATCAGTAATTAATACGATACAATATTGATCATCACCAAGATTCGCCTCTGAATCACCAATTTTCTTTGCAGCGATGAGTTCTTCATCTTCTGCAATAAGCTTGGTTAAATCTTTAATTGTGACAGCGTTCATATATTCACCCCCTCTCTAATTAATCTATATAAATAGTAATATATGTTTTGTTACCGCGATAACCAAAGCATAAATTACCTTTATCGATAATTAAAGCAAGTTGATCTACAGTGACCTCATCAGGGCACTTAATAACTTTATATTCTCGCGTTGCATATCCAGATCCTACACTTTCATAAATAATGTCGATTTTGGATTTTTCTTCTTCAGTGAGATTTTTTAAATCCCCGCGAACGATCCAATATTGTGTAAGCAACTCTTGATAAATTGAGTCATTGATTCGGGCTTTCTCTGATTCGTCTGAGGTGTATGCCCAACCACTGTAGACTTTGCGTTCTAATGCCATAAAAATTTTTCTCCTTCTGGAATAATTAATTCCATGGTGCCTTCTATCCCATAAATAGAAAGCACTAGCAATCAACTACACCTTAGATTCTTCAATAGACTCAAGGAAAGCTATGCTTTACAGCCCCGTGGCGACCTATAAGAGTCTTATTGAGTTCGCTAACATATAATCAATGTTCTGTTGTTACGGATACAGACAAACCAGACAATGTGCTAATGGACATTTGTCAAACCATTTCACTAATGTGATGTAATATGATTAAAACCATATTTAATAAATAATATTTACAAGAATAACTTCTGTTCACAAGGCAGTTATTAACTCGGTTTTGTTTGGTGTCGCTACTACCATGCAGTTGTGCATCTCAGCCATTCTGCATAAGCACTTTGCTCTCGCTTTTTAGACAACGTTTAATGCTCAGAATATCGTTAGGTCCGATTTCGTGACTCTCGGACACTCACAAGTGTTTTATTGAAAAACGCTTTGACTTTCGTCTGGGTCTCATTCAGCATAGCGTCATAAACCCCATCACTGTTACATGTTTCCAACTAAATCGCTGGTATCCATTTATCTACTTGACCGTTTCCGTCACTGTCATCAAGTGGTTGATATTACTATCAACATCTAAGCACCATATCTCCCCATCTTCGTATCACGTACTGGTTTTGTCTCCAGCCGAAGTAGTTCGAGTTATCACTCATCTTAGACATTCGCGTCTATGCAACTGAACGCGGCTAATGTCGGGGTTCCCACCCGTACTTACGTTTATAGCGAAACGTCTTCCAAATCGAGGTTCGATCTCTCACCTAGGACCGCTAATCCTAGTGAAGAAAATATACTAAAATGGTTGTACATCAACCAAGTGTCTCATTAGCAACAATCAAACTCGGATTGTTGACAGCTCCAACGCTGCGGTACTGAGACGTGCACATCCTCCCTTCATGCTCACAAGAGCAAACGGCAAGCAATACGCCTAAGAAGGACAAAATTAATAAATTAACATAAGGTCATAAATCACCCTCTTTCTATTTCTAGAGTTTGTTACTCTTATCAACCATCATTACGATGGCTGATCACAAGCTATTTGGAATGTCTTACATTGACAATATTACTAAATGCATATAAGATATCAGATTCAGAATAGTCAATATCACTACCCTTAGATACACGATAGAAAACATCTGCTGTATCACCCTTTTTTAAATCATATGAAGGAACATGATACAACATGCTTTCAACACTAATTTTACTAGTGTCGACCACTGTTTCGTGACGTTTATCAACCTTAACAGCACCGTGTTTATATCTCACTAACAAGATATAACGAATACCAAGTTGACCATTGTCAAGAATGATCTTTAATGCTTTCTCTGCGCTATCTAGAGAAGTTATACGCATCTCGCATCTACGAATCAATGCATTAATAATATTAGCTTGTGTTTGTGTTAAACCGAAAACCATAAGGTCCTTCTTTCTTCAGCATGATAGCTGATAAGAATAACAAACACATAAAGAGATTAAGAGTATAATACTCGCAACCTCTATCATAAAAGGATACATTAGTTATATCCTCTTATAATAGAGCTCTGTTTTAAGAACAGAAAAACTCTATATTAGTATTGTTCATAATTAAAAGATAATATCATCATCCTCGTATTTCTCAGGAGGAAACCATTGGATATCGTCATCATCAATATCCCTGACTGTGGCGTCTGGGTCAGCGACATTATATTTTTTATAATGACGATATTTATCTTCCAATACATCGTATAAACAATTCAATTTATGACCTCTGACATAACCATGTATGACATGTGGTTCTTTAACGAATCTAATTACGCGTACTGGACGACGTGTAAAATGTGTATGATCACCAGGAATAGATTTTTTATCGTATTCTTTTTCTTCTTTGTAAAAAGCAAAAGCCTCAGATAAAGAATCGAAGTAATAAACTTCATCTTGATGTGGATTAACACTAAATTGATCGAAGTAATCCCAATTATGAACAGATACTTTATAAACGAACTTAAGCATAATAAATATTCACCTGCCTTTTCTGCTGTTTCGCTCTAAAGCTCATCGGTGTCGGACTTTTACCGACAGACAGCAGTTGCGATTTATTTCGCAACTTTTATAACTGCTTTAACGTTACTAACTTCGAGCCAATATTTTTTACGTTCTTTGGCAACTTTCATAGTAACGTTTTGATATTCAATATCTGGAACTAACGCATTCGTAGTTCTGTCATAAGGAATAAAAACATTAAACATTTTCATAAGTTCACCCTTCCTTTCACAGGGTCATTAACACTTTTTTTTAAATTCACCCTTAAGGACCCCTATTGTTCCTTAATCATAAATTCATAAAAAGTCTAATTTACATTTTTTTAATTCAATTACCATTCCCTATTTCTCTATCATCATTGTCCAGCTATCCCGACTTATATCTCCCCATATACCCTGCGATATATCCCCCTATCCATATCCCTCTATAACCCTAATTATTACTTGGCCAAAGTAAATACCCCTGGGGGTATATTTATAAGCCTCTATAGCCCTAAAAAGAGGTAAAAAGATATATCTAGAGATATTTATAGACTCCCTTAAAAAAGTGCAGGATATATACCTGCGCGTATAAAAAAACACACATATGTACATGTGCGTTTATTCTTATTTATTATTAGGGATTTACTTTTTTATATACAATGATTTATATCTACCAGATTATCGCTGAGGGGGTGTGATCACGTGCGTATTCTAATGCGCGGAGCTGATCGTCAAAGATATAATGTTCTGGATATAAATATGGAGAATTTGTTGGAGTAGCATATCCTTCACGACTCATTGGAGGCTTAACATTTTGTACGAGAACGAATGGGCCTCGAGAACGTTGATGTTCTGGAAGGGAAGATATATCTGGATTATCATCGATAACATAAACTTCGATAATATGGTACATTCCCCAATCTGGAAAATCAACGATATAACGAATCGGTGATTGCGATTGTGATGCGGGTGGAAGTGGATAATTGCTATTCATTGTTTGTATTCTCCTCTGTTTGTGTTGTTTTAGATTTGTTAGATTTATTAGATTGGATGTCTTGCTTGATAGACTCAAGAGCGGCGAGGAGAGAATCTTGCATCTCTGCTTCTATATCAATATCCATTTTAGCGGTGGCCTTAGTTAGATTATCCGCAAAGAGTGGGTCTGTTTTAGAAAGAACGTCAATAGTTTGCTTGTGCGCTGAGAAATCTGCGATAGGAACAACGGCGGCGATCGCGTCATATTCTTCAAGGGATTCTCCTGGAAGAGCAAGAGGTGGAACACCATAGACAAACATACGGAGAATAGCGGCAAGAGAGGTGGTTGAGTAGGAAATCTTGCAGATTCTGTATGGATTTGATTGAATATCGAGAAGATCTGTACAACGGACGTATTTTTCCCAAGCGGCGGATAGGGGTGCGCAAGTGGAAGGGGAATAGCCGCCTTCGATGTGATAATCACACCAATTTTTATAGTGGTCGAAGTGGTCTACGAATAAGTATTTCATGACAGCGTTGGCCGCGATAGTGCGGGACGGTGCTAAATAGAGTGGCTCGCCTTGTGATTCTAAAGAAGATATGGAATCGTCGGTGGTGGCGTCGGCAGACGGAAGTTTAAACACTGCGTAGAGATAAACTTCTTGAGACGACATGGCTGCATCAGATAAAGATGCGGATGCTTTTTTATCGTTTTTAGTGTTTTTCTTTTTGTTTTTGTTTCGGATAAATGATAACATATATTTTGTATTACCCCCTATTATTGTTGTCGGTGTCGGTGTTAATACAAGAGCAAGAGGAGACCAATTGCTCTATAGTGTGGAGAGTATCTTCAGGTGAAGATGCACAGTGCGCTATAGTGTCAGGTGTTAAAGGACCAATAGCACAACCTGTAGGAATAGCGGCAGATAGAGGCGCTGAAGGATCAACAGGTTCTGATTCTGATTTTGTCGCCCATGGGAATGAGAAACAAGATATTGGTTGCGCTGAGCCTATGACTCTCATATCTAAATTATATCTGGTATGAAGGTCGCGTGTCAAGAGTTCTTGCTCGGAAGATGGGAGTTTTGAAAGCCCCGCGAGATAGAATATTTCTTTACGATTGTAGCGGATCCAACCAGATGAATGGAAATATGTGCAATAATATACAAGGAACGCAACTATGAGCTTTTTAATATTTATATTGGCCTCTGTGGAGAACGGGGTGTTCGCGAGGAGATAGCGATAGTCGGAGACATATATGTAGGCTTTGCGATACACTTGAGCTTTAAGATAATTATTTAGCTCTGGAACGAGGGCTTCGGCTATGGCGCTAGATTGCGACGGAGAGAAGGAGAACTTGTTGCAAAGCGCGGCGGACAACTCTTTGAGGATTTGTGCGGGAGAATATCCGTTTGATACACAATCCTCATAAATCGCGAGGGCGAATTGCCATTCTTTTGGTTTAAGATATCTGTCGTCTGTGGTGATATTTGTGTTATTCATGTGCTTTATTATCTCCTTCTGTGCTTGTTGTTTTTGCGTCTGTGTCTGTATTTGTATTTTTTGCATCTCCAAATATGGAATCAATGAAGCGGTCTTCGTTGGCGGAAGTATCTAATTCAGAGGCTTCTAGCGCTTCTTCGACATAGGAATCATCAAGTTCACCGAGAGGATTGCCGAATATAGCGTCATAAAGTTTTTGAATAGCAAGCTCGTCAATATTAGAGATGTCTTTTAATTTATAGTGTTCTCCGAGATATTCAATTGAACCAAATGGATCACGGACAGGGATTACTGAATGTCCTTGTGGGATTAAATCGAGAATAGCTGTGTCAAGAACGTCCCAAGCAAATGCCCAATTAAATTGTGTATATTGAGGAGCGAGACGGGAACAATAGAAGAGGAATTCTTCGTTGCTCATGTCGCTGTTGGAAAGGTCTTGTTGAATACCATCAATGACAGAATCATACACGGAAGAGCGGGCTTGCATTAGCGCGTCTGTTTCTTCGAGTGGAGTATCATTGAAGAGAAGCGCTTTAAGATGAACTACTTTTTTACGTCCAGAATAAGTTTGATAGAGCTTTTTAACGAAAGCGAGCTTTTCTGGAGAGAAAGAGGAAGCGTATATATCTTCAAATGTTGGAAGACAAGAGATTGTCGGATTCTTAGAATTAGAAGTAGAATCAGCATCGGAAGTTTTGTTGAACTTAATATCAAACTCTATATTTTCAATGGCTTTGCAGAGCTTATTCATTGTGCAAGGAGCTGTAATAAGAGGAGAATATTTTTGATATCTGCGTATGAGCATTTGTTCTTCTTCTGTCTTCTCTGGTTTAAGGAAGAGTTTTTTAAACTTAATTCCGAATAGGTCGCGACTTATTTGATTGTAAGACGCTTCGAATTGTTTGAATTTTTTATTTAACTCTGGATAGAGATAACGGAAGAAATATGGCTTTTTACTGACAACCATTGCGTTACGGCGAATTTTCGCTGTGCGTTCTTCGGGAGTATCATCTGGGAGGAAAGATTCAAATTTTTTCCACTCGGAAGGAAGGGATGGTTTATCAGCGCCTTTAATACGGTCGATTTCTTGACCGACAATTTCACGGAGAAGTTTAATTCTGGTCATGATTTCGTTGCGTTGTGATTCTTGCCCTGGTTTATTGAACATAGCGGCCATCGCATAGAGGATAGTAGCAGTATTTGAGAATCCACCGACACCCGTGCCGAAACCTTTCATAACAGTAGAGGTGATTTTAGAGGTGGTCATTTTAGCAGGAATTGCAAGTCCTTTTTCGTAAGTAATGATGTTATGGTCTTTATGAGAACCCTTAATGAAGTATAGATTATCAGTTGTTAAACAGATATCACCATCGTCCTTTATACCCTCGGTTTCCCGATATTTATTAGGGGAGTAGACTATCTCTTCAACTCTTACGAGCTGCTTGGCACTTCGCGACTAGGAATTTCACCTAGAAGCTACTCTACTCGCTACCTTACGGTGCTTTCGATAGTCGTTACATCTTCTTGTAAGGAGGAATATATCTAATTTTTCTTCCTTCCAAGCTTGACACGGTATCATCTTTATTAATAGGATTTTGTTTTTTGAAAATTACGAATACTTTATTATTATAAATGGCTTTGGTTTTATTTGAGTGCTTGATCATGTATCTCATTTTTTCTTCTGTGCTATATCTAGCAGAGAGAATCGGATCGTCTTTCAATAAATGTCGAGCGCAGTTCATTATAGAATCGTAAACAATACTTTCCTTTGTTACTATATTAACTTCTAGAACATAGTGAGCATTGGGGTTTGTTCCACCATTTTTGCGAGCCTTTTGTTTCTCTTTCCATTTTTGATATGTATCTGGATCCATTCTTTCGGAAGGTGATACATGGTATTGAGAATTATTTTCACCAGCATTTCTTCCATCTGAGTTAATATCATGTAATAGTTTTTTAACTTCTGGTGTATGTGTCTTACCATACATACCATTTAACTCACCGTAGAGAGCGCCACCGCCAGAACAACTTGATGTGTCTGCGAGATTGCACTCACATTGGCCAGACAGTTTGTATTTTTGACATAAGGCATTTTCAAGTATATATGCTTCTTTTTCTGTTAAAGAATCTTTTACAATTCTATAATTGCACTCATGTTTTTGAATGTATCTAAGGAAGAACCTGTTTCTTTTACTCGGCCTTAGTTGAATTACTCTGTCACCTTTGCCTTTTCCGACATAGAAGACGTGATCATCTATTACTCTAAACCATTCATATACATAATAACCATTTGGTGGTTTAAACTTCTTTTTTTTCATTTTTTTAATCCTATTTAATATTTTACA
>JAEIGA010020523.1_pt1 | contig 10074 bp, 7 predicted proteins | sample 9270691 | NCBI WGS metagenome assembly JAEIGA01 (sample SAMN17057246, study PRJNA624740) | gut metagenome | biome: biome; isolation source: fecal sample | host: Bos grunniens | place: China: Xizang | collected 2019
TCAACAAGAAATAACATTCCCTGTAAGAGTTATGAAGGCACTTGGTGTAGAAACTGTTGTTGTTACAAATGCAGCAGGTGGAGCTAATAAAAACTTTAAACCAGGAGATTTAATGGTAATAAAAGATCATATAAATTTAAGTGGTAGCAATCCACTAATAGGAGCAAATGATGAAAGATTTGGACCAAGATTCCCTGATATGTCAACAGCATATCAACCAAAGAATGTTGAATTAGTAAAAGAATGTGCTAAAGAATTAAATATGAAAATTCAAGAGGGCGTTTATGCATTCTTTAGTGGGCCAACATATGAAACTCCTTCAGAAGTAAGAATGGCTCAAATATTAGGTGCAGATGCAGTTGGTATGTCAACAGCTCCAGAAGTTATAGTTGCATCGCATTCAAAAATGGAAGTTGTTGGAATATCTTGTATAACAAACATGGCAGCAGGTATACTTGATCAACCATTAGATCATGAAGAAGTTATAGAGACTACTCAAAAGGTAAAATCAGAATTTTTAACTTTAGTTAAGAAAGTTGTTAATAGAATATAGTAAGCTACATTTAAAGCTCTAATATTAATAAATGATATTAGAGCTTAAAATACTGAGTTTATTAGGAGGATAAATATGAGAATTTATGATATTATTAAGAAAAAAAGAGATGGTCATGAATTAAGCAAAGATGAAATAGAATTTTTCGTGGACAAGTATTCAAAAGATGAAATACCTGACTACCAAGCATCTGCTTTACTTATGGCTATATACATAAATAAAATGAGTAAGCAAGAAACCGTTTATCTTACAGATGCTATGATGAATTCAGGTGATGTAATAGATTTATCAGCAATAGATGGCATTAAAGTAGATAAGCATAGTACCGGTGGAGTTGGAGATAAAACGACTATAGCATTAGCTCCATTAGTAGCAGCTTGTGGTGCACCAGTTGCTAAAATGTCTGGAAGGGGTCTTGGACATACTGGAGGAACTTTAGATAAATTAGAAGCTATACCTGGTTTTTCTATAGAAATGGATTCTGATAAATTTATAAAATCAGTAAATGAACATAATATAGCTGTATGCGGTCAGACAGCAACAATAGCAGTTGCTGATAAAAAAATGTATGCATTAAGAGATGTTACTGCTACTGTTGATAATATATCTCTTATTGCTGCAAGTATAATGTGCAAAAAGTTAGCTTCTGGTGCAAATGCAATATTACTAGATGTAAAAACTGGTGATGGGGCATTTATGAAGACTTTAGACGATTCTTTTGAACTAGCAAAGGAAATGGTTGATATCGGAAATGGAATGAATAGAGAAACTATTGGTTTAATAACAGATATGGATGAACCTTTAGGATTTGCTGTAGGGAACTCACTAGAAGTTATAGAAGCGATTGAAACACTTAAAGGAAATGGACCAAAGGACTTTGTTCATCTATGTGAAACATTAGGTGCATACATGCTTGTATTAGCTAAAAATGTAAATACATTTGAAGAAGGTTTAGATAAGATAAGAACTGTTATAAAAAATGGAGAAGCTATTGAAAAATTAAAAGTATTTATAGAAAATCAAGGTGGAGATAACAGAATAGTTGAAGATTATTCATTGCTACCACAAGCTAGTATAGTAGAACCTATAAAAGCAACTAAGAGTGGATATATAAGCAGAATAGAAGCTGAGGAAGTTGGTATATCAGCTATGATGCTAGGTGCAGGTAGAGAAACTAAAGAAGATGTACTTGATTTATCTGCAGGTATAATTTTAAATAAAAAAGTAGGCGATTATGTAAATGAAGGTGATATAATTGCTACAATGTATTTAAATAAAGAAGATAAGTTAAAATCAGCTAAAGAAAGATTTATAAATGCATATACTATAGTAGATGAAAAAGTAGAGTCTAAAAAATTAGTATATGGTGTAGTAACAAAAGATGGAATAAAGAAATTCTAAAATAGTTGTTTATAAAAAGCCTAACGTGTAAAAAATAACGTTAGGCTTTTTATTATAAAAAATAAAAATAAAGTATAAAAATTATTTCTTCGACAAATTTATTGAAAATTTTTATGCTTAGACTTATAATATAAAAGATACAAATATATAGAGGAGTAGATAGCCTATGAATTTGAAAAATAAGAAACTAACTTTAATAGCAATAGTATCTATTATAATAGTAGTTCTTATAGGGGCATTTGTAGCTTATGAAATTGGTCCATATAATAGAAAAAATAAAAAAGATATAATTATAGATATACCAAGTGGATCTAGTGTAAGCAAGATATCTAATATATTATATGAAAATAAATTAATAAAAAATAAAGTACTATTTAAATTAGTTGTAAAATTAAGTAATGATGCACATTCAATAAAAGCTGGTAAGTATTTAGTAAACCAGACTTATTCTAATAAGGATATATTAGATCTTTTAATTTCAGGAAAAGTTTATAATGATGGGATTAAGGTTACAATTCCCGAAGGATTAACATCAAATGAAATAATTGATATACTTGTAGATAAGAAAATTGGTAATGAAAACAAATATAAAGAATTAGTTAAAAACCCAACTGAATTTTATGAAAAATATACATTTTTAAAAGAAAATGATATTAAATCATTAGAAGGATTTTTATATCCTGATACTTATTATTTTTCAGAGAATGATGATGAATTTAAAGTTCTTTCTACTATGATATCTAGATTTAATTCGGAGTATAACGATGAACTTATAAAAAGACAAAAAGAACTAAAGATGACTTTAGAGCAAGTTATTAATATGGCTTCTATAATTGAAAAAGAAGCTGTGCTAGATAAAGATAGACCATTAATAGCTAGTGTATTTTATAATAGGCTAAAAATAGGAATGCCTCTTCAGTCAGATGCAACTATACAATATATATTTGATGAAAGAAAGCAAATAGTAACATATAATGACTTGAAAATTGATTCACCGTATAATACTTATATAAATAAAGGAATGCCACCAACACCTATATCTAATCCTGGAATAAAGTCAATAAAAGCAGCACTTTATCCTGAAAAAACAGATTATTTATATTTTGTAGCTACTATAGATGGTGGAAATAACTATAGTACAAATTATGAAGATCATTTAAAGTATGTTAAAGAATATAAAGATGCAAGAGATAAGTTACAACAAGAAAATAGTACTGATAAAAAATAAAGATAACTATAGTTTATTTTAATCTAACGCCAAAATTTATGGATTATGTCTTATATACATTAAGGCCTAATCCATATTAATTTATAAGGAGTGAATTTAATTGAGTAATATAGTAAATAACTTAGTGGAAGAATATATAAGAACTACACTTAAAGATAAAGAAGGGTTATTAAGAGAATTAGAAATTTATGCAGAACAGAATAATGTTCCAATAGTACATAAGGAAGTATCGGATTTATTAAAAGTACTATTAAAGATTGATAAGCCTAAAAGAATATTAGAGGTAGGATGTGCAATAGGATACTCATCTATACTTTTTGCAACTACAGTTGGAGATGATGTGCAAATAACAACTGTAGAAAGAAATGAGCTTATGATTGAAAAGGCAAAAGAAAATATAAAAAGAGCAGGATTTGAAAAGAATATAACTATATTAGAAGGAGATGCTGAAGAGTTACTATCTAATATTGAAGGTGAATTTGATATGATCTTTTTAGATGCAGCTAAGGGTCAATATAAACTTTTCTATGATATGGTTATAGATAAATTAAAGGTTGGAGGACTTTTAATATCAGATAATATTCTATACAAAGGAATGGTTGCTCATGATGATTTTGTTGTTAAAAGAAAAAAAACTATCGTAAAGAGAATGAGAAATTACTTAGATTATATATGTAATTGTGATTACTTAAGTACATCATTAATCCCTATCGGAGATGGAGTAGCACTTAGTTATAAAGAAAAGTAAATTAAAGGTAGGTAGATAAAAAATGCTTAAAAAGATAGAACTACAAGCCCCAGCAAGAGACTTAGATATGTTGAAAGTATCAATTAATGCTGGAGCAGATGCTGTGTATATAGGTGGAGAATCTTATGGAATGAAAACGTCATCTAAAGATTTTTCAAAGGAAGATATAGTAGAAGGTGTAAATTTTGCACATTCAAAAGGAAAAAAAGTATATGTAACTATAAATCTTCTTCCTCATAATCAAGATTTTATTGGCTTAGAAAACTATTTACTTGAATTACAAGAAGCTAATGTTGATGGACTTATAATATCGGAACCTGGTGTGCTAGAAACTATAAGAAAAGTAGTACCAAATATGAGATTACATTTATCTACATTAGCAAATGTAAATAACTATGCTACGGCAAACTTTTGGTATGAACAAGGAATAAGAAGAGTAGCAATTTCAAGAGAATTATCTTTAAAAGAAATACAAGGAATAAAGAAAAATATACCATTTGATTTAGAAGTTGAAGCTTTCGTACATGGTGGTATGTGTATGTCTTACTCTGGTAGAAAATTATTGACAAGTTATATATCTACTAGAGATATAAATCTATATTCAGAGGATAAGAAATATAATCTAGTAGAGGAAAAAAGACCAGGTGAGTATTGTCCTGTATATGAAGATGAAGGTGGAACATTCTTCTTTAGTTCAAGAGACTTATGTATGATAGAGTTTATACCAGAGCTTATAAAATCAGGAATAGATTGTTTTAGTATAGAAGGAAGAATGAAAGACTCAAAGTATGTAAATACAGTAGTAAAACTTTACAGAGATGCTATAGATAATTTTTATAATAACCCTGAAAATTACAAGTTTGATGAAAATATTATGAATGAAATTAGAAATAGCAACTATAGAGAATATACAACAGGTTTCTATTTAGATGAAACTAAAGTATATGATGAGGATTACTTTGAAAAATTAAAGTAGTTTTATATAGTAAAAAAGACATAAATATGTATCATATATTAAGGAGAGAAATAAAAATGAGAAATAATAAGAGACCACTTATAATAGGAATAACAGGAGGAACTGGATCGGGAAAAAGTACTGTTTGTAAATCTATAATAGAAAATATACCAGAAGAAAATATATCTATATTAGAACAAGATGCTTATTATAAAGATCAAAGTCACTTAAGTATGGAAGAAAGATTAAAAACTAACTATGACCATCCGCTTTCTTTTGATAATAAGCTTCTTATACAACATATAGAAGATTTATGTGAAGGAATAAGTGTTGAAAAACCAGTATATAATTATGAACTTCATACTAGAGACTTAGATCAAACTATAACTATATCTCCTAAAGATATAATTATAGTTGAAGGTATAATGATATTAGAAGATGAAGAATTAAGAGACAAACTAGATATAAAAATATATGTTGATACAGAAGATGATATAAGAATACTTAGAAGAATTCAAAGAGATATAAAAGAAAGAGGTAGAACTGTAGACTCAGTTATAGATCAGTATTTAACTACTGTAAAGCCTGCCCATGACCAATTTATAGAGCCATATAAGAAGTATGCAGATATAATAATGCCAGAAGGTGGACACAATCAAGTTGCTATAGATATAGTAATATCAAAAATAAGAAGTGAACTAAATTTAAGCAAGTAAGTATTAACCCCTTAGAAGTTGTCAAAAATGATAACTATCTAAGGGGTGATTTTATGTCTAGAATAAAAAAAGGAATATTTTCAAAAAAAACTAATAGTAGAGGCCAAAGTATATTTATAGTCTTAGTAGTTATATACGGATTTTTGATTTTTAGGATATGCGATATAACTTTATTTAAGGGTGAAGAATATTCTAGTATAGTTGAAAGTCAAAGCACTGATAAGATAAGCTTAAACTCTGGTAGAGGTGTAATTTATGATAAAAATAATATACCTTTAACAGATACAGTAAAACAAAAGATATTATTAGTACCAAGAGAAATTTTAAGTGGTGATTACGAAAATATAACATTAATAAAAAAAGCTACAGATCTTAGCGATGAAGAAATTTTCAAGGCAGTTCAAAATCAAATTTCATCAGAGATAGTTCAAATAGAAATTAATGAATTAAATGAAGTTATGAAAGAAGAGTTATTAGAAAAAGAAATTATAGTTGAAACTAAAACACTTAGATACTCTGATGATAATCTTTTAACTCACACTATTGGATATTTAAAAAAATCTGATGGAACTCCGCAAAGTGGTATAGAAAAAAGTATGAATGATATTCTAGATGATAATAATAGTGAGTATATATCTGTATTTAGAGCATCCACAAACTCAAAAGGTTTAGATATTTTAGATGGAAGCATAGAAACTATTAGAGATAATGAAGAAGATGAGCATTTAAGATTAACTATCGATTCTAAAATACAAAATATTGTAGAAGATATAGTTGATAATGAGGAAAACCCAACATCTGTTATAGTTTCAGATGTAGAATCCGGAGAAATATTAGCTATGTCATCTAGACCTAATTATAACCAAAATAATATTGCCGATTACATTAATAGTGATAATAGGGAATTAGAGAATAGAACAGTATCTGTAACATATCCACCAGGATCTGTATTTAAAATTGTAGTTCTTTATTCAGCGTTGTACAATGATATTATCGATGAGGATACATATACATATAACTGTACAGGGTCATGTAAGGTTGGTAAAGGCGATGAAGTTTTAAAATGTCATAAAGAAGATGGTCATGGAAAACAAACTATAGAAGAAGCATTTGCAAATTCGTGTAATACAGCTTTTTTAGATATAGCTATAAAGACTGGAAAAGAACGTATATTAGAATCAATTTTGGATCTTAATTTAGATGAGATAGTAGATATAGGGTTAGATGAGGAAAAATCTTCTAATATACCAGACGATATTTCCATAAGGAATTTAGCTATAGGTCAAGCAGATATAGAGTTTACTCCATTACAAATAAATCAATTAACTCAATTGATTGCTAATAATGGTACATATAAACCATTATCATTATATGATAGTATAATAGATAATAATAAAAATATAATAAAAACATTTAATAGTACGAAGGAGGAAGAAATAATTTCTCCATATATAATCACTAAAATAAAAGAAATTATGAAATCTGTATCAAAGATTGGTACAGCTAAAGATCTTGATGATTTAAATGGAGGATGTGGTGTTAAAACTGGAACAGCACAAAGTAGTTTAGATGGCGTATCAATATCTCATGGATGGATAACAGGATTTTATCCTAGTGAAAATGCTAAGTATGCAATTACTATTTTAGTAGAGGGAACAAAACAAGAAAGTAAGTCTGCAACACCAATATTTAAATCTATTTGTAATCAATTATACCAATTTAAAAATAAATAATATTTCTTGAATATTTATAAGAATAGTCAACTTAGACTCAATTTGAACATATAATTTACAATGATATGTGTTTAAAAGGGGGTATAGAATTGACTATTCTTAAATCATTTGAAAAACCATTAACCCCTGAAGAAGAAGTATACTATTTAACTAAGTTTAAGCTAGAGAATGATGAATCGTCTAAGGAAATATTAATAGAAAGAAACATGAGATTAGTTGCTCATATAGCAAAAAAATACAATAATTCTAATGAAGACCAGGATGATCTTATATCTATAGGAACAATAGGATTAATAAAGGCCATTGAGACATATAATGTGGAAAAAGGAACAAGGCTAGCTACTTATGCATCTAAGTGTATAGAAAATGAAATTCTTATGAGTATAAGAACTAATAAAAAGAATAAATCACAAGTATCTCTACAAGATCCTATAGGAATGGATAAAGAAGGAAATGAAATAAGCTTAATTGATGTTCTTGGAACTGATATTGACTATGTAATAGATGAAGTGGAGCTTAAGGTAGAGGTAAGTAAGTTATATGAACATTTAGAAAAGGTTTTGACAGAAAGAGAAAAGGAAATAATAAAATTAAGATATGGCCTAACTACTATAGGATATAAAACTCAAAGAGAGATTGCACAGAAATTAGATATATCAAGATCATATGTGTCTAGAATAGAAAAGAGAGCTCTTAAAAAACTAAGAAAAGAATTTAAGAATGAAAAAAGCCTTGATTAAGGCTTTTTTCTTTTTTTGTATTTTGTTCAAGAAGTGACAAATTATTTATAATTGATATGCTAATATTACATATATATTAAAAAAGAATTAATTTACAAGAAAAAATAGTACTAAATTTTATGGGGTGAATAAATAATGGGGAGTTTACACACTTATAGAGAAATTTTAGGTTTATTTGACATAATTATTCTGACTTCTATAATAATTTTATCTATATCTTTATATGTATCTTATAGAAAAATATATTTTATAATTGCTACAATATCATATTTTTTTCAAATAATAATTAGCATTTATATAGATTATTATGATTTAATAGAAAACTTAAATAGTAAAATTTTAAAGTTATTGCTATTAATACTAATTATTAAAGTTATTACATTAATATGGTTTAGCAAAAAAATGTATAATAGAAATTATATAAACATTTTATTAACCATAGTTATAGCATTAGAGATATTATATATAAATTATGATTATACTTTATTTATTATTACAAACATTATTTCAAATATAATGGTAATCAGATTTATATACATTGAAAGTATAAAAAATATAATGAATAAATTTATCAAGAATAAACATAAATTAAATGAAAATCGACAGTTCATATCAAAATCAATTGAAGAAATAGAATCACATGCTAACCTAAATGACAGTTTAAATAAATCAATAGAAAATTTAAATAATAAAATAAAAAATATAATAAAGCACTTAGATGTACCAGTGTTTATTTTAGATGATAAAAACGATTATATCTATGGGAATGAAGAATTTGAAAAATTATTAATAGAAAATAGGTTTACTATTAATAATGAAATTTTAAACTTTTTTAAAAATAAAATAATAAACTTTAATGATATGGAAAATAGTTTAAAAGAATATAATGATGATTTTATAGAGTTAAAAACTAATAAAGAAAAATTTAAATTTAAATGTAGTAAGGACAACATTAATGGCAAAGAAATAAAGATATGCATTTTAATAAGTAATAGTTATGACATAATAACTGAAGAAGAAATAAGTCAATATAAAAATAAATTAATAACAGAAGAATACAAAGAGGTATATAATACTTTATTGCAAAAAATGCCAGAGGGCATAGCTATAATAGATAAAACTACTAAAATACATAAATTTAGAAATAAATCAATGATAAAACTACTAAAAGATATAGGAATTGAAAATTTTAATGAAATTATAAATGAGTATATTAGTAAAGGTAATTATAATATTTCAAAAGATTATACTATAAAAACAGATAAAAATGTAAAACTAAACTTATTAATAACGGACTTTATAGATTATGATAATATGATTTGTTATACAAGGATTATAAATAATGAAAGCATATATAAAAAATTAAATGAACTTAAAGATATGTATAGTTTTAAAAATGAGTTCTTATATACGATATCTAAAAATTTAAAAAATCCTATAAACACTATATTTGAATCTAATAAAAGATTACAAAATAGTGATTCAAGGAAAAAATATAAATATATAGATAATTATTCAAGGGTAATAAAACAAAATTCATATAGACTTAAAAGATTATTAGATAACATAGAAGAAATAAATAAAATTGAAAATGGAATAGTAGATATTAATTATTCTACTTGTGATATCGTAAAATTTATAGAGGCTATAGTAAATATATCTAGAGAATATGCTAAATTAAAAAATATTGATATTATATTTTACTCGAATGTTAATAAAAAGGTTATTTTAATTGATGAATCTAAAATTGAAAGAATAATTTTAAACTTATTATCAAATGCTATGAAATTTACAAGTAGTAATGGGAAAATTATAGTATCCATAAATGTAGATAAAGATGAAACTACAATATCAGTTGAAGATACAGGAATTGGAATCGAAAATGAAAATTTAGAAATTATATTTGATAACTTTGTTCAGTTAGATACAACTTTATATAGAGGTTGTGAAGGTACTGGTATTGGATTAGCTTTAGTTAGAAATATAGCAAAAATACATGA